>Ga0233414_10000100_pt1 | contig 37456 bp, 38 predicted proteins | sample Na_anoxic_10_MG_FD_189020 | JGI IMG/M metagenome (GOLD analysis project Ga0233414, IMG submission 189020) | Seawater microbial communities from Saanich Inlet, British Columbia, Canada - Na_anoxic_10_MG | ecosystem: Environmental > Aquatic > Marine > Inlet | place: Canada: British Columbia... | reverse complement strand
TAAGGAGCTTGGGAAACGACTTACTATTGTCTAATGTCTGCGTTAATTTTGTATGTAATGCTGAGACATTCGCTTCGCGTTCAGGGTCTATGCCGCGTAGTACTAAGACGGTATCAATAGCGTGGGTGGTATTATTTTCTAGGAGTACGTTTTGTGTGTCGCTTGGTGCGTATGCCGCAATTTCAGGGAATTCTTTTTTGAACATCGAGCCAAGCTTGTATGCGTTCATTGGATAGCCGTCAGAGCGGATAAAAAGTTGTGGATGAATGTTTTGCATTTTTTCATGTGTGACTTTTTCAAAGCCGTTCATGATCGATACAACTAACGCCATAGAAAAAACACCGATTGCGATTCCTAAAAAACTAATCTTGATCATGGTTGATATTGATTGTTCGTGTCGTGCACCTTTAAGTATGCGCCAACCAAGCATCAGTATAAGTTGTTTCACTGTTTCTCCTTGTCATTTAGCATTCTTTTTTTTAGGATAGCGTATATTGTAGAATTTAAAAAATGATAGATAAAAAACAGATAAAGGTGAGCCATGAAACGAGCTGGAATATGGAGATTAATGTTGCTTATTGGTATTCCCTTTCTTTTGGCCAATTGTGGTGGTCGCTTTATTGATTGGGGGCGCTGTCAATTCAATCAAGGTTGTCCTTTGCCAAATAATTATGATTGTGTTCAAGAATATATTCGCTCTGTCCGTGTCTATGATCAGTTTACGACCATGGGTATCTTCAATGCGCTTTGGCTTGCTCCAGCGGTGCGTGAAGCGTCATTAGATATGAAAGTCATTAAGTTTGCTATGCCGGATCAAGATAAAAATCTTGCACTAAAGACTATTGAAAAAGATACGCAGCAATACATATCATTCTATATTCTTGCGCATCAACCGCGATGGATGGGAACCATATTTGGTAAGCCTGACGCTGAGTGGAACTTACTATTGGATGTTAACGGTGTTAAGCATAAGCCATTAGAAGTGAAAAAAATTGATGTAGAAGATCTAGACATGACGTATGCTGGTTATTTTGGTGAACGTCTCAACCGACATAAGACTATTTTCTTTGTTCGATTTGCAGCAACTGAGCCTGGAGGCGAGTCACTCTTCACACCGGAAACAGATTCTATTACTTTGTGTATCCGTGCTCTTAAACGACAAGTGGCGCTTTCATGGCAGTTGTGTAATGGCCCTGAACAAATATTACTTCCATTTACACCATGTGGTGGTGGCTGTAATGAAAGTGGAACAAGGAATTGTGGGCCGTGTCAGTTGTGTCCAGCTACCGATTGTGGTCGTGAAGCTGGGTTGTCTATATGATCAAGGTTGGCATCGGTGTAGATCATCGGGGTTATGCATTAAAGAACCTACTAATGCAAGAAAAATCTATTGAGTGGTTGGATTTTGGTACTGATAGTTCAGACCGTACTGATTATCCATTGTTTGTGCCACCCGTGGTGGACGCGCTCGATGCTGGTGAGATTGATTATGGGGTCTTGATCTGTGGGACCGGGATCGGGATGTCGATTGTGGCAAATCGGTATAAAAAGGTCTATGCAGCATTGGCATGGAATAAAGAGGTAGCTGTGTTGAGTAAAGAGGACGACAATTCTAATATTTTAATATTGCCTGCAGATTTTATCACCGAAGACCAAGCGCGAGAGATGCTCTCGGCTTGGCTTCAGGCAAAATTTAAAGGCGGTCGCTATGAAGAGCGACTAGCGCTGTTTGACTAATTATCCAACAATCGCTTCTGCTTGTTGATCAAGGTTAGCAGTTGTAATGGGTTGTTGAGAGTTGGACATCATTTCACGGATGCTAGCCAAAAGTTTTTCTTTCTCTTCAGCAGTTAGCACGAGTAACATTAATTCACCCTGTCCAAGAATTGATCGTTTAATCAATGCTTCGCTAAGCTTATCAAGTTGCTCTTTGCGGTTTCCAAGTATTTCTCGAAGTTCATCTTCACATTGATTCTTAAGGTCGAATACTTGATCCAAGAGCAGGTCTTTACGTTCTCGTGAAAGACTTTCAACCTTAACACCTTGAAGAATATGTTTTTCAAGAAGCTCGACAGCTTTTTGGTTGTTGTCATTATTGAAGGCACTACGCTCGCCACAGATGATTTCTTCTGCAATATGTGGTGCTAATAATGTTTTACATTCAGCAATCAGATCAGTATGAGACTCAATGCTCAAGGTGTCATGTTGGTTGAATGAGAATACACCACCATCAAGTGTGTAGTTTTTCTTAAGGTTTTTATCGTACCAAACCTTTTCTTCGATTGGTTGCTTAACTGGACGCATGGTCGCACGAGTGATGATCTTATCTGGCTGGTATGTATGTATAGCCATGGTGGTTCCAGCAATCTGTGCGGCTAAGAATATCTTTTCTTGTTGATCAAGCACTTTGGTTGACTGTTCGATGTGATAGATTTCTTCATTCATTGCTTGTTCAAAGTGTGCCACCGTTAACGCTCGACCAGATACGATAGATTGTTGTAACGCATTTTCAAACACCTCGGTTATATCTTCATGAGAGCGACCTTCTGTTGAGAAGAGCAGCTCTTGAGCGAATGCTAAGAAATCATTATCATCGAGTGATATGTTGTACTTAGCAAGTGCTTTTTCAATAGCTATAGCCCGTTCAATCTGGCTTGGATACTCACAAATGATTTGTGTTCCAAATCGACCATTTTGTAAGAGAGCAGGATCCATTTTTTCAGGATTATTGGTTGCACCAATAATAATTACTGGATCATCACTTTCTTCTTCTTCTTGGAATCCGCTCATGGTGGTCAAGAAGTCTGTCAGTGTTTGAACATCACCATCGCTAGTGAGACGGTAGTTGTGTAACTCATCAATGAAGATGATACACGGACCGTACCACTGTCTGAACGTAGAAATGATTCCTTTAAGGCTAAACTCAGCAAGGAGTTTATGATCAACAGGGATGAATGGAATTTCTTTAAGTCCGGCAGCTTTACGTCGCTTAGAGATTTCTCCAGCAGTTTTTTCTGCAACAAAGGTTTTCCCGGAACGAGTTGGTCCGATAAGCAAGATCCCCTTTGGAGGAATGATGTTTTTACGCTTAAACTTCTTAGGGTCGGTCATAAACTGAATGACTTTTTCCATGGCATCTTTAGCTTGTTCGTTACCAATAACCTGTTCAAAGCCACCTTCAACGAAACGCATTTCTGAAGATTTACGCTTAATTGGTCCTCCATAGAAGTATTCGTGAAGTTTTCGTTTTTTTTCTGTAAACTGATTTCCAAACGAGTTTCTCATTTTCTTGTATGCAGCTACAGCTCCAACACCAACAGCAACATCAACAAAACCTATTTTCCAAATGTGAAATACAGAATCAAGGCGTGCAAGAGAGCTAAGGTACTGGTAAGGTGAAAGTTCTCCATTTACATCATATTGCGGTGGGCTACCAACTATATTATCCTTAACCCAATTAAAACCTTCTTTAGGTTTTTTAAACCATCCTGTCAGTGGCGCACTTATATGAACACCTTGTGAGGTAAAGTCGCAATTTCGTCCATAATTTAACACCATTGAAGTACTATCTACGGTTTCCTCGTAAGAGCTTTGAATAGCCTCTTTAATATGAAGAGAGACTTCGGGGTTTAAGCTTCCAAGGGCTTTTTCTAATTTTGAAGTAGTTTTATCGGTAATTGTTGTGCAAACTTTTTTGTTAAGTTCTTTAGGATCGGTATTATTATATACGGTGATTCCGCCTCGTTGAATCAGTGAAGGCTCGCCACCTTTTGTTGTAGTGAGGAGCGTTCCTTCGGGAAGGAACTTTCCTGTTTTATAAATAAGGTATCCTAAGAATGCAGTGGCTGCACCGACTACAAATAATCCTTCAGTTATATGGTACTTTTTATTGGCAACTTCAACCTTACGGTATGCCTTGTTGAACCAATTAATTCCAAGAAATTGAACACTTTTTGAAATATAAGTGAGTGCCGTGTCTGTATGGGATAGTGCTGAAACTACATCTCCCATACCAATACTATCTGTTGCCGATTTGGTGATAGGTTGGTGAAGATCAAGCTCTGGTATTTTTTTAAAATCGGCTTTGATACATTTTTCTACATGTGCTACTAAAGCTTGTACTTTAGATGCAGCGACATAGATATCTCTGATATTCATGTCTTTTTGTGTGACATCAAGGCTTAATAAGAGTTTAGAGCATTCGGTTTGAATGAGGACTAATTCTCTTTGTACAGCGTCAGGATCATCTAGTTTGATGGTGTTTCGTCTTAAATCAATACTGATATCTTTGGCTACAAAATCAATACTATCAATACCTTCAATAATTTTGGCCAAGAGCTCATCGCGCTCTTCTGGGTAAAGCAGGGCATCGGCAACTTTAGGTGTTGCCTTAGTAGCATCTAGTTGAACTGATTCATCAGTGGTTTCATCTAAAACTACCGGGTTTGCCTCAGTAATCTCGGCTATTGATTTTTCGGTTATTACAGGTTGAGCTTCAGCAGCATTTACGCTACTATTGTCACTGTATGTGAAATTTATCACTGAAAGGCAGGTTAGGATTGTCAGGAACTTAATATTAAATAGTTTCATGAGAGTTTTGGCCCTATGTCTATAAGTTTTAAATGTTTAATCTGTTTAATTGTAGAGTAAAAATTAAGTAATGACAAATGGTTAAAGGGGGATTTTATGGCTAAGGGCATCAATTATGGGCTTACAGTTGCTTTCATTTTAGTAGTTGTTTTTATACCGGTTTTCTTTTATAAGAAATCGTTTTGTTGTTCAGCTTATGGGACAGGAGATAAAAGTGGGCATTCTTTCTCAATTCATGGGATGAAGGATGTGCGAAATATAGCTCCAGTATTGATTATTGGTTCTGGTCCTGCCGGATTGACAGCAGCGCTTTATAGTGCTCGTCTTGGCTTTCCTACCTATATATTGGATGGTGCACAGCCTGGTGGTCAGCTTACAACAACCAGTTATATAGAAAATTGGCCTTCTCGAGAGAAGATTTTGGGTACAGAGCTTATGGACGCTATGCGTAAGCAGGTTATGAGCTATGATGTGACTTTCCTCAATGAGGATGCCTCTTCGGTTGATTTAACACAGTGGCCATATACGGTAAAGACCTCTGATGGAACACAGATAAATGCCTTATCGGTGATTATCTGTACAGGTTCCAAGCCTATATTGTTGGGAGTTCCTGGTGAGACTGAGTTCTGGTCTAAAGGGGTATCAACCTGTGCGGTTTGTGATGCAGCCTTCTATAAGGATAAGCATGTGATTGTTGTAGGTGGTGGCGATTCTGCGGCCGAGCAGGCTCTTCAGTTGGCTGTATATGCTAAGAAGGTTGATCTGATTGTTCGAAAAGACGCAATGCGAGCCTCTCAGGCCATGCAAGAGGAATTGAAAAAGCTTCCTAGGGTTTCGGTGCTGTATAATAATCAGGTGAAAAAGGTTAAAGGAACTTCGGCTCATGTTACTAGTGTTGATCTCTATGATTCTAAGTCTGATACAATGACAGACTTTCCTGTCGATGGTGTTTTTCTTGCTATTGGTAGTAAGCCGAATACTCAGATGTTTACAGGGCAGCTTCGTTTGAATGAGGGTGGATATATTGAAGTGCAAGGTCATTCTCAGCGAACTTCAGTAGAAGGAGTTGCTGCGGCAGGTGATGTTGAGGATGCTGTGTATAAGCAGGCTATTGTAGCTGCTGGTGAAGGAAGTAAGGCGGCAATTGATACTCAGCATTTCCTACAAAAGGTGGGCCTTGGGCCAGATGCTCTTGACAAGGTATCTTCTCAATTTTTCATCAAGAAGAAGCCTATTATGCAGGTTGAGATAGATTCAATCTCAACTATTGAAGAGTTTGAAAAAGAGGTTGCCAACTCAGATGTTCCGGTGGTTCTTGATTTCTATACCCCATCCTGTGCGTCGTGTAAGTACATGCTTCCATTTTACCAGGAGGCCGCACAACAGCTTGAAGGACGCGTAAAGCTCTTAAAGGTGAATGCGGAGAAGGCAAAAGACCTTGCTACCAAACTCGTCGTGGTCAAAGTCCCGGCATTCTTAGTGTATAAAGGTGGCAAGCTTGTTGCTCGGTACCAAAAGGTGATGAACAAGTCCAAGATGGTCGAGTTTATATCCCAGTTTGCCGATGACCAAACTGCAACAATCGATTAATGCCTATAGAAGAAGAAAAAGGGCAGGATTTGTTGTAAAATTTGCAAAATGTAATTAAAGTGTTGTAATCTAGGATATAAGGACTTAAGAGTAATTGGTATATGGTAGCGTTATAGAGGAGTAAAGCATGCGCATTTATGCATCTGTTTGGGCAATAGCACTTTTGGCAACTGTTTGTGTTGGGCTGCGTGCAGCTGACAGCGTGAGTTCAGGGGTAAAGGAAGAGGCTGTTACGTTTTACGCTCAAAAGGAATCGGGCTCTAAGGAATATAATGCTCGGAAAGGGTATTTGACTATTCGTCCGGATGCTAAGGCTACTATTCTTGCTATGCATGGTTATACATCCAATAAAGAAGATACCAATGTATTGCGGTTACTGTTCCCAGATTATAATTTGATGGTATTTGATTTCCGGGCACATGGAGAGAATATTGAAGGGCAGTACAGTACAATGGGTGCTGATGAGGTTTATGATATTTTTGGGGCAGCTAACTTTCTTAAAGCTCGTAAAGATATAAAAGATCTGCCTATTATTGGGTATGGTTTTTCTATGGGTGCTGCGACTGGGATTGAGGCACAGGCTTTAGATCCGAATTTATTTATTGCGAGTATTTATGATTGTCCTTTTGATAAAACTGAAAACATTTTAAAGCGTGGGTTTGATAAGCTCAAGATCAAAGTGTTTGGTTATGAGTTTGATTTTCCTGGACGTAACTTTTTTGAACGACATGCGTTTAACCCGTATGTGCAAACTGTTTTACAGTTTTTGTTCCGTAAGTTTGCCAAGATGGATGCGACACAAATTAATACTATGATGAAACCTATCTCACCAATGGAATCTATCAAGAAAATCAAAACACCAATATTCTTTATTGGATGTGCAGCAGATGAGACGGTGCCAGTAGCATCAGTTAAAAAAATATATGAGAATGCTCCGGGTCAAAAACAGTTGTGGGTTACTAAGGGTGTGCGCCATTATGGTTCTATCTTCAATAACCCTGAAACATACCGCGAGCAAATAACAAACTTTATACAGCGTGTATTGACTGGAGATATCGAAAAGGGCGATAAGGCCCAAGAAATTCTTGATGTAGAGATTCCAGCAGAAAAAACTCCTGAAGCTGTAGCACCGGAAGCCAACAAAAAAGAAGAAGACCAAGGGGAATCAAAAGATAAGTAGTTCCAAAGCTTTTTATGGGGGGAAGCGATGAAGAAAATCTTACTATTAGTCGGTATGACTATCTTAGCACAAGTGTGTTATGGAAAAAACTATGAAGTGGTGCGTAATGCATCGAGCTTAAGCAGCTATCTTAATTGTGGATCACGAAGAATGGCCGTAGTGCTTTTTTATTCTTCTGCTGAGCCATGCAACCATGAACAGTACAACCTGCAAAGAGAGTGCGATTCTGTTTGTTCTTGGGGTGATAAAAAGACCGAGTGTCGTAAGGCGCGGCAAGATCTGGTTATTGATCGTAAGCAGTTTAAGATTGACTGGGCGCATAAGATGAGATGCTTAGAGAAAATGTTTAGGTGTGCCAGTCAAAATAGGCCAGAGATTCTTTTTGTTGCGGTTGATATTAGTCGCAATAATAACCGACACTTAGCTAAAGAATACAAAGTATCTCAAGATCGACCTGAATATATCTTATTTAAGGACGGGAAGCCGACGTCCAAAAGAAAGTATCTTAACTTGGATAAACTTTCTGAGAGTTCACTTTTCACCTTTGTAACGAGTGGCTTTGGAGATTATTTAAAAAATCAAAAAGTTAGCTGTGTTCGTACTGAAGAGATGTTTGAGCCGGCGCCAATACATTCATATTCAGTTTGGGATTGGGGTGGACCATTCTATCGCGATGCTCTGTTCCCATATTCTGGTACTTATTACATGTCTATGCTCGCATAATAACTTATTGGCCAGGAGTTGTCTTCCTCAACTTCTGGTCTCTCTCCCTTGTATTACCAGTGCAAATTGCTAGTCTATATTCAATATTAAAACTACAAAATTATGAGGTATTGATCTTATGGCAATAGCGATGAAGGCTTTTGAAGTAGCACTCCATGAACTTGATGGTAATGCACGTGTTATGTTTGTTGAACAAGATTTTCCAATGAATGATGCTCTCAAGGGGCTGGCTGATACTTATTTTCCACACCTAGAAGCTCTTATTAAAGATCAAGAGTTTACAGGTAAGGCAGGCAGTACATTAGTTGCAAACTCCAGTACTGACGGGATTACCTTTGTAATTCTTATTGGCTTAGGAAAACCTAACTCTGTTAATCATCTCGATGTAGAGGCCTGTCGTCGTTCGATTGGTAAACTTCTTAAGATTGTACAGTGTAAAAAACTTAAGACTGTTGCGATGCAATTACCGAGTGCACAAGCGTTTGGAATCACACCAGAATTTTTTGGACAACAAGTATCGAGTATCGCTGCAATGGCGACCTATCAGTTTGATACATACCTTACAGATGAAAGCCGGATCTTAGAGCAAGACATCCAGTTTAATGTTTCAGTTAAAGAAGATAATCTTGCTGCTATGCAGGAAGGAATCGATAAAGGGTTATCTGTCGGCCGTGCTGTTAATAGAGCGCGCCAGTGGGTTAATTTACCACCTAATGCGTTAACACCCCGTGACCTTGCAGATGAAGCGCAAGAGATAGCAAAAAAATATAATCTTGAGTGCGAGGTGTTTGATCGCGATAAAGTTAAGTCATTAGGTATGGGCGGCTTGGTTGCCGTGTCCCAAGGCTCTAAAGAAGAGTGTCGGTTTGTGATTATTAAGCACACCGTATCTGATTCAGCTCCAACATTGGGATTTGTTGGAAAAGGGATCACTTTTGATTCTGGAGGGCTATCATTAAAGCCGCCAATGCACATGGAAACCATGAAAGAAGACATGTCTGGTGCTGCTGCCGTTATTGCAGCAATGAAAGTTATTGGTGAGTTCAAGCCTAACGTCAATATTGTCATGGTTGCACCAATGGCGGAAAATCTTCCAAGCGGTGAAGCTGGTAAGCCTGGTGATATTATTAGGTTCTATAATGGCAAGACTGCCGAGGTTAAAAATACTGACGCTGAAGGGCGCTTAGTTTTGGCAGATGCACTCTCTTATGTAACCGCTCATTACAAGCTTGATGCATTAGTCGACTTGGCAACATTGACCGGTGCTTGTGCATACGCTTTAGGGCCATTCTTTTCAGGATTGTTTAGTGAGCATGAAGAGCTTGCCAAAAAAGTTGGTGATGCTGGTGAGCGTGCTGGTGATGCGACCTGGAGAATGCCATTGACCAATGATTATAAGTCAGCAGTTGTTGCTGATGTTGCAGACCTGTGCAACATTGGAAAAAAGAGTGTCCAGGCTGGTGGGACGACTGCAGCAATATTCTTACAAAGTTTTGTTGGAGAAACTCCATGGGTTCACCTTGATATTGCAGGCACTGCATTTAATGTTCCGCAATTACCATACAATCGTCCTGAAACAGCAACAGGTGTTGGTGTTCGACTATTAGTTGAACTTGCTATGACCTGGGAAAAATAAGAACGTTAGTTAAAGAAGGTGTATCTAGCTCTAATTTCATGTTTTTGTGGTGGAGTATTGGTTGCTTTTATAGCGACTACTAAAGAGATAACTACTACTAATAATAAAATAGGCTTTTTCATATTGTTCCCTTCTTGATTAGACTGTTAAATAGCTTATCTTTTTTTGATGCAACAATGCTAGAGAAATGGTGGAAAGCAGGAGATAATTGCGATGGTTACGAGTGACTTATTACATAAAAAGATTGGCGTTTGGGGATATGGCATTAGTGGCCGCTCGCTGGTCAAGTTTTTATTGGCTCGCAATGTCGAGCTTGTTGTTTTTGATCAACGTGAACTTAATCAGGATGATCAAGACTTTTTAATGAGCAACTCTATTGTGTATGACTATCAAGAGCCGTTAGAGTTTTTAAACGCCTGTGATTATGTTATTCCTAGCCCGGGTATTGATTTGCGTAAGTATGCAGCATTGGCTTCAAGGTTCATAGCTGAGCTTGATTTGTTTCAACATTTTTTTACACATCCTATCATTGCTATTACCGGTACCCTTGGTAAAACAACGATTACAACATTGTTGGTTCAAGCATTACGCTTATCGGGCAAAGAGGTTGTAGTCGGTGGGAATATCGGGGTGGGGCTTTTTGATTTGATTGGGCAACCGTGTGATATTGCCGTCCTAGAAGTCTCGAGTTTTCAGTTAGAACTGTGTACAACGTTTGCGCCTGATGTTGCGCTATGGACTAATTTTTATCCTAACCACTTAGATCGTCATGGCAGTATGGAGCGGTATCGAGAGGCTAAAGAGAAGATTTTTATTCATCAAAAAAATCGATGTCTTATCGGTGGTATGGATTGGGTGTTTACTGGTGACTATACTATTCCTGAGCATGGATTTAAAGAAAATTGGAAATTGGTAATAGCGTTATTAGAACAACAAGGTTTGTCCGCATCAGAGATTGAACGTATTGTTTCCGTATTGGGAAATCAAGAAGGAACTTTAGAGCATCGTCTTGAAAAGGTGAGCGTGGTTAATGGTGTGGAATTTATCAATGATTCTAAAGCAACAGTTCCGGAAGCGAGCTTGGCAGCAGTCAATTTGTATAATAAAAAAAATATGATTTTATTGCTTGGTGGTTTGAGCAAGGGTGTTGATAGAAAATATTTAGTTTCACAATTATTGGATGTAAAAAAAATAATTTGTTTTGGACAAGAATCAGATAAGTTGCTTGCATTGTGCGATGAGTTTGGCGTAAATTCTCAAGCATGTGCAACATTGGATAAAGCCTTTTTTTATGCATGTGAAGTGGCACAAGAGGGTGATACCGTTTTGTTGTCACCAAGTGGTTCTAGTTTTGACTTGTATAAAAATTATTTAGAACGTGGAGAGCATTTTAAAAAATTAGTTCGTGCTAAAAAATAAAATTAAGAGTTGACTGAACCTGTAAGTCGGCTGTAGTATTAAAATAAAAGTGGTGCGATGGAAAAAAGAGAGAGAGTTGCGAAAAACTTTAGGATTTTTATTGGTCTTATAGTTTTTCTCATAGTAGTAAGCTTCGTCTTTGTATATTCCTCGAGTTCTGTGTACGCGCTTGAGCGTTTTGGTTCAAGTTCGTATTTTATTCAAAAGCAATTTATGGGCCTGTTTTTAGGGTTAGTTTTAGCCTTTATTGCATTGCTCATCCCATCCAACGTTATTGCATCATTGAGTCCTGTGTTTTTCCTCACAGCATTAGGTCTTACTGCATTGACTTTGGTTCCCGGGCTTGGTGTGAAAATTCATGGCGCTAGTCGTTGGGTGAGCCTATTTGGTTTTGCGTTTCAACCATCAGAATTATTAAAATATAGTCTTATCATCTATGTCGCTCAGGTAATTTCTAAATATTCTCGTCATCGCTCTACTAATACACGAGCACATTTTTTGTTATTAGCTATTGTTGGCATTACAAGTGGGCTGCTCTTAGTGCAACCAGATTTTGGTTTAATGGTTACGTTATGTGGTACCGTTTTAATGTTATGGTTTGTTGCGTTTGTTAACTGGCGTTACATCTTACTGCTGGCAGCGACAGGAATTCCATTCTTTGCCTACTTGATTTATCGAGAGCCATATCGGTTGCGTCGACTCTTAACTTATTTGGATCCATGGCAAGATCCGCAAGGTGCCGGGTTCCAGATAATTCAATCATTAATAGCTATTGGTTCAGGTGGGATTTGGGGTGTTGGAATCTCTCACTCGCGTCAAAAGTTTTTTTATTTACCGATGCAGCATACTGATTTTATCGTATCGATTATTGCTGAGGAATCGGGGTTTATTGGAATATCCATCCTGTTGCTTGTCTTTGCCTTGGTTTTATATTTTGGCATGCGTATGGCTTGGAGCTTTAAAAACGCTTTTAGTACTTACCTGATTTTAGGATTTGTTTGGTTATTGAGCCTTCAGGCTATAATCAATTTTTGTGTGGTTGCAGGACTGTTTCCAACCAAGGGAATAGGTCTTCCGTTTGTCAGTTATGGGAACTCTTCCCTGGTGTGCTCCTTGGCTATGCTGGGTATAATTGCCCGCTGTGTACACGAGGAAGGGCAGTCATTTGGGGCTATTTATCAAGACTTGCAGCTACAGTAAGCTATCGGCAATGACGATTCAATAGCAAATTTTCTGTGAAAGAGTATAATTAAAGCTGGACTAATCCAGTTTAAAGCACGTTGTATAAGGGTAATAATGGCTGATAAAAAGATAAGCTATAAAGATACATTGAATTTACCGCATACCGATTTTCCTATGCGGCCCAACAGAGAGCTCGAGCAAACAGAGCTTCTTGCTCGTTGGAAAGACGATAATTTATATGAAAAGACCTACTACCTTCACGAAGGTAAGGAGAAATTTATTTTGCATATGGGACCTCCGTATGCGAATGGCCCAATTCATATTGGTCATGCTTATACAACAGTCCTCAAAGATATTATTGCTAAGTTTGAGCGTATGACAGGTAAACAGGCACCAGTAACCCCAGGTTGGGATTGCCATGGCCTTCCTATTGAGATTAAGGTAGTTAAGGAAAACAAAGACCTTCCATACCTAGACTTTATCAAGGCATGTCGTGATTATGCTACTCATTGGATTAATGTCCAACGAGAGCAGTTCAAGGATCTTGGTATCCTTATGGATTGGGATCATCCGTACATTACTATGGATTATAAGTATGAAGCATGTGTTCTTGATGCGTTTGCCCAACTGATCGGTAAAGGGTATATAGAAAAGAAACTCCGTACTGTACCTTGGTGTGCATCATGTCAGACTGTGCTCGCTACTGCTGAGATCGAGTATGAAGATCGTAAAGATCCATCTACATATATCATGTTCCCTATGGTCCAAGCAGATAAGGAGCGTGTATTCCCTGACTTGAAAGACAAGGATGTCGGACTACTAATCTGGACAACAACTCCATGGACCATTCCTCTTAACCGTGCAATCGTTCTCAAGCCTGAAACCGACTATGACGTTATCGAGCACGGCGACAAATACTTTATTGTTGGTTCCGCCTTGGCAGACAAGGTGTGCGCGCTCATGGAAATCGATAAAAAAGTTGTTGCAACAGTCAAAGCCGAAGCGCTTCAAGATATAAAGTCGCATAATCCACTTAATGAAGAGGTTGCGGTACCAGTCATCATTGATCCGATGGTAAGCTTGGACGATGGAACGGCGTGTGTGCATAGTGCACCGGGTTGTGGGCCAGAAGATTATGAACTTGGAATTAAGAACGGAATAGAGATCTACTCACCACTTTCATCAGATGGTAAGTATACTAAAGGGATCATCGTTGATGAACTTGAAGGTATGAGTACACTTGATGGTCAGGGCTGGGTAATGAAAAAATTACTAGAAAAAGGGCTCTTGTTACACAAGGCCAGCATCAAGCACTCGTATCCACACTGTTGGCGCTGTCATAAGGGACTTATGTACCGAGCAACTAGTCAGTGGTTCTGCAATCTGTCGCATAATGCATTGAGAGATAGGACGTTAGAAGGGATCAAGGAAATTACTTTTGTTCCAGAGACTGTTGGTAATACATTGGGGACAATGGTAGCAGGGCGGTTAGAATGGTGTTTGTCTCGCCAGCGACGGTGGGGAACTCCGATACCGGCACTTTTATGTCGTAGTTGTAACTATGCCCATACTTCTCAGGAGCTGATTGAAGAGGTTGCAGAAGGCGTAGCCAAAGAGGGTGTTGAGTTTTGGCACAAGGTTCCACTATCTGAACTTGTACCATCCGAGTTTGCGTGTCCTGAGTGTCAGGGTACTGAGTGGGAAAAAGAAAAAGATATTTTAGATGTATGGTTTGATTCAGGTGTTAGTCACTTTGCCGTGCTCAAGGCATTTGAACAGTTGCAATTCCCAGCGGATCTTTATCTTGAGGGTAAGGATCAAGCACGAGGGTGGTTCCAAAGTTCATTGTTGACGAGTCACATTATCGAAGAAGCTAACTGTACCAAGTCTATTGTTTCTCATGGTTTTATTGTTGATGGCAAAGGACAGAAGATGTCCAAGTCGTTGGGCAATGTTGTATCTCCAGATGAGATAATAAAGAAGATCGGCATTGACGGCTTAAGACTTTGGACGATTAGTAACGAGATTGGCAGTGATGCTGTTATTTCTAACGAGCTTATTGATAATGTTTCCAAGGTGTTTAGAAAAATTCGTAATACTAGTCGATTCTTACTATCCAACCTTTATGACTTTGACATTGATAAGGATGCTGTAGATATAAAAGATATGCAGTTTATTGATCGCTATGCTTTAGCGCAACTGTGTATAATTGCACAAAATATTACGAACGCTTATTCCCGTCGCGATCTTACCGCTGTGTATCATCAGTTAGCTGATTATTGTACCGGTGATTTAAGTGCTTTGTATCTAGATATTATTAAGGATCGCCTCTATGTGGAAAAGGCAGATGGTAAGGCTCGACGTTCAGCACAGACCGCATGTTGGTACATTCTTAATACAATGACCAAGCTTATGGCCCCAGTTCTTTCATTCTCTGCTGAATTGATTTCAGATAATTATCAAAGAAACAAGTCTGAATCCATTCATTTACAAGAGCTTGCAGATACGCATGCACTCTGGGAACGCATCATTGACCAATGGTCAGGTCTTGAATCTAACGCCAAGATGCCTGGTCGTCACATGAGTGGTGCAAAGCGCAATGAGTTTGATCGTCTTTGGAAGAAACACTGGTCGCAACTGTTTGACGTTCGTGACGCAATTTTGAAGGCAATTGAGGAGCAACGCGAGAAGAGCTTGATTAAACATCCGCTTGAAGCACGTGTTACCATTCATATTGATGATACGAGCTCATTGAAGAGCCTTAGCAACCTATTGGCTGACGTTGGCTTGGGCAACCAAACAGTAGAACAGTTTTTCAAGGAACTCTTAGTGGTTTCACAGTTTATCGTAAGCGAGTCATCAGATAGTTTATCTGCATCTGAACTGGCAGGGCTTTCAGTTAATGTTGAACGTGCTCAAGGAACTAAATGTCCCCGCTGTTGGCATTACGAAGAAGATAAGCCTGAAGAAGCTTTATGTAATAGATGTACAGAGTTTACAAAATAATATCGCATAATTTATGCACCTGTTATTATTTATAATGTTTTAATTTCCCCCTTTCATTCTTTGGAAGGGGGCTTTTCTTTGTGTTCTATTTAAAGTTGGTCTTATTGCGCTATAGATATCTGGGGGGAGAGAAATTTGGCTCGCAGCCTTACGCAAGTGGAAACTTACTTCGGCTTCTCGCAATTTCTCTCGGAATGCTTTGGGGCACCCGGGGGCTGGCCGCTGGAAAAGGGTGATCAGCTACGTTGAAAGTCAACGAACCAATTGAACGTTTTTCTTTCTTAAGACCCAAAAAGGGGGGAGGTTTTAAGCTTGCCTTTTGAATATTAGCTTGGAACGCATTTATGGCAGCGTTTTCCGTAGTGTCGTATATGCAGAGGAGATTCATTCGGCCCACAGTTTGCATTGCCTAGCGTAAACCCTGGGGGGCAAGGGTGATTATTTCCTTTTGGCACAATAGCGATAGGATGAGTTGGTGGAATGCATTTATGGCAGCGTTTTCCGTAGTGTCGTATATGCAGAGGAGATTCATTCGGCCCGCAGTTTGCATTGCCTAGCGTAAATCCTGAAGGACATTGTGAGTTGTCGATCGATGCGGGCTTTTTGGACGATGGTTTTTTATAAAAGCGTGGTAATACATTCCATATGCCTATTTCGTCCAAAGGACCTTGAGCTGCATCAAAGTGATAAGCGCGGATAAGTTGTTGGTTCGCATTGGAAGGTATAGGGTTTAAGGTTATTGGATTGGTAGGTTTTTTTTCAAGCCAAGCTTTTAAATTTTGCGACATAAAATAGTAATTTGGTCACTGGGCGTAACGGTTCCCTTTGCCATAGCGTCAATGGCGACTAGCATTCCGAGCAAGCTAAACATCAACAAACAACTTTTATTCATTCTGAACCCTTTTAACCTTGTATTATCCTTAAACTCTGTTTTAATATAGCAAAGCATAGTTTCCAATTGCAATAAATAGGCGCATAATAGCACTTAGAGACAATAGGGTAGCTTTTCCACGTATCGCTTATCTGGTGAGTTTTCAGATAAGAATTTGGATATTTTGCGACTTTATCGAGCGTATTAGCTCTTGTTCTGGGATATCTACCAATAAGTCGTGCTTGCTTTCTCTGTTGATCATCTCCTGTTCCTGTTGAGGAACCTTATAGAAGATAAAGCCGTATTTTTGGTTTTGAAGTAGGCGCATGTCTTTTTTGTGCGTGTTTTCAAATGATGGATTTTGAACTGACCCGAGGAGAACATATCCTTGTCGGACGCACTCGGTTTTTTTGTTGAAATCGCTTGCTAGTACGCAATCGAAGGACTGCTTTGCTACTAATGATTTTGGAATGTGCATTGATGCTGTGATTGTAGGATCCGCCTGATGACACCAGATCGTAAATATGTTTATCCCTACAAATACCGTAATGATGACTTTTTTGAAATTCATTTTTCTAACCCCCCTTAAAAGTTATATCTAATTACAAATATAATTTATCTGTAGTTTAAAAATCAATCGATGGGGGTGAGTTTGAATGAAAGCGTGAGCAACTGGGAGTTCTGTTAAATCAAGCGATTGAGGTGAGAAAAATAAAGTTGTTGTTTAGCTATGCCTCAATCGCCATCTTGTAAGTGTCTTAGTTTGTGTGGAGCTCATTGTGTAAGAACTGTGGCAATTGGAAGCTGGCTTTGTGCATAGCTTGGTTGTAGTAACGCAAATTCTTCAGTGCTGCGATCTTGCTAAAGTTAGCCTCTTCCGGGTTGATTTCTTTTTTGGAGCACAAGGAGAAGCCAATGGTGCCACTTGGGTATGTTGGGACCAGTGTGAAGTAGTAGCTAGCATACGGAAATAGTTCGCTGTTTTGTTTGTAGAGTGCTTTGATCAGGTCGGTATATAAGTACATTGATTCTGATTGTGTTACGGCGATACCGTCATGGGTGAGTGCATTTTTAATTTGGGTATAAAACTCTTTTTGAAAGAGGACTTCACCTGGACCGAATGGGTCAGTAGAGTCTACACAGATGACATCAAAGTAGTCTTCCTTGGTGGTAATGTACTTTGCTGCGTCTTGGATCGCGATAGTGACACGTGGATCTTCAAATGCTGCACTAAACTCTGGGAAGTATTTTTTGCTAAGTTCGATTACTTTTGCATCAATCTCGCATAAGACTACTTCTAAAACGCTATCATGTTTTAATATTTCTGTAAGTGTTCCGCCATCACCACCACCGACAATAAGAACTCGTTTTGGATTTGAATGAAGAACCATTGGAACGTGGGCAATCATTTCATGGTAAGCAAAGTTTTCTCGTTGGGTGAGCATGATGACACCGTCAATGAGCATCATATTACCAAATGTTGCGGTTTTATACATTTCGATTTCTTGGTATTCCGACTTGCATGACTCTAGCTTTTCTTCTACTTCGACCATGGTAGGGAGTCCGTTGTGGTTTCTCCATTCAATAAAGAAGTTAGATACATCAGTATTGAGAGCGTTCATTGACTGTGAAAGCAATAGTGCTGCACATGCGGATAGGAGTGTTTTTGTTGTAGAATTCATTACGGTCCTTTTGTGTTTAATGAAGTGGATTCAAGAGGATCTACCTTAGATCCTCTTGAATATTAGTTGTTAGCTAAAATTGTTTTTAATATCGTCGAGGCGGTTTTTCAGCTTAAGAGCTGCTTTGAGAGTATTTACGATCGGCTGTTTGGTTGCATCTGCTTCTACGGCTTTTTCCCAGTCACCAATATTGATTGTCTCGATGGCTGCTGTTAGGTCTGCAAGGTTACCTTCTTTTTCTAGGGTAGCAAGTGCTGCTTTCTTGCTTTCGGCTTGCTCTTCTGGTTCTTGAGTTCCGATATCGAGCATTTGTTTTTGCGCTGCTGAGTCCAGGTTGTTAGCAAGCTCGATAAGATCGTTCAGGTCTTTTGCAAGTAATGCATTATAAGGTGCGTCGGCGTTGCTTTGTTCATTTAAGAGTTCCACAACATTAAGATCAGAAATCTTTTTGTTAAGATCGGTTACGGTCTTACTGACAACTTCTTTAGGTGCAAGGTCCTTGTCTTTAGGCTTAAACTTATCAATCATGGCTGCAAGTTTACGACCTACGGTTTGTGCCAACTCAAGGACGTTAGCAATTTCTTTTTCTTCACCGACACTGTTTGCTTTAACAGCCTTGGTTAAGTCTGTCTTTGCTGTGAGCTTGGTGAGTTCCTTAATTGCAGTAGCCCCACTGATAACGCTGTTCATTCCCTCTTGGTATTGTTGGATAGCCAGGCGTCCTTCTATTTCATCGGTTGGGATAGTATCTACAGCTTCTTCTAGTGCTTTCACTGATTTTTCAAGCTGAGGAAGATCTGTAGCATTAAGTGTATAAATTGCTGCGCGTAATGCCGGATCATACTCACTACTTCGCTTTTGTTGTTCGATTTTTTCAACTAGGCCTTCATCTTGTATTTTTTTATCGATACTGACGACCTGTTTAGCAAACTTTTCAAACTTTTTCTTAATACTCTTTTGGTCGGCACTGTTATCTAAGCTTGAAGGTCGAGTTCCTCGTGGCCCTAGTTCTCCTGGCTTGCCGTCGCTCTTGATCTTCTTATCGTCTTTCGCATCTTTTTTGCCCTTATCTTTACTGCTTCCCCTACCTGAACCCCTTGAAGAACCTCCGCCAGAAGATCCTTTGTCGGATTTTCCAGCTCCAGCACCGGCAGGAGTTGTAGCACCACCAGCTTGGGAGCCCCTACGCGGAGCGCCACCACCATAGCCACCTCCAGGGTATCCACCTGCACCAGTACTAGGATAACCACCACCGCCTCCATAACCGCCACCACCATAGCCACCGCCTGCTCCATAACTAGGAGTACCTGGGCCGCTTTTTGGCTGACGACTTAGGTCAGGCTTTTTTGCTTTCAATTCTTCAGGCGAGTGTTTTTCTATCAAGCGCTTAAGTGCCCAATTTGCTTTATATTTAGAAAGGAAATTCTTAAGGAGAGATATAGTTGTTTTAAAGCTTTTTTGTGATGTTACCTTGTCGGTCATAGTCGTTTCTGATGCAAATATAACTTCACCATCTTCGGTTACCGTTTCCTGAAGACCCATGGTGTCAGGAACATCGATATTTTTAACCGGGCGTCGCAAGTTATCAACAGCGTCTTCTAGTGCGTCCTTAAGTTCTGTTTGGTCAGAGGCAAGCAGTCCTTCAAGAAGCTTTTTCTTGTTTTTGACAATAGTAAGGTAGGAGATAACTTGAGCAACTTCATCTTGCAGTTCTGTCCACTCCGACGGTGTAACATTAGCCTTGCTACCGTCTTTTATTATGAGTGTATTAGTTTTTTCTGAAAAGCTTTCTAAAATTCCAATCAAGCGCTCAATCAATTTCTTAACAGCTTCGATTTTTGCAGCAGGAGTTGTTGGTTTTTCTTCTATCACTTTCACAGGTTCTTCTTCTTTTTCAACAGCAGCCTCAGGGACAATATCAAGAGGGATATCCATTCCAAGAGCGTCATTGAGCTCTGTGATCATCTTACGCTCTTCAGCGGCACGATCTTCAGGTGACATTTCTTTGAGTTTTGCATCCATGCGTAATGTTTCTGCAATTGTTTCTTCTTTCATCTCTTCAGTAAAGTCAGGAAATAAAACGTCAGCCCATTCACGAAGTTGTTCTGCGGTCATCTCTTCACCACCACCACCAGGAGGAGCGCCAAAACCGCCAGGGACAATCATTGATGGTATTGCTAGAATTAGCAGTAAAAATAAGAAATTTTTTATCGATTTCATTTTCTTCTTTCCTCGTGGTAAGGTAAGCAAATTATTTTTATTTTTTACTTAAGTTTTTATGAAAAATTTTAGCACAATATTACTATCTTCATCCCAGTATAGGGGTTTTTTTTTGATAGAGCTACTAGTATCTCTTTCCATAATTCTCTTGTTTTTCTCTATGCTTAATATTTATTATGGTAAATCAATAGATTTTCTTTCGCAAGCTGATCATACTCAAAAAGCTTTATCTATTGCAAGTAGTACTATGGATCTTTTATTAAACGAATCACGTTTTCAACAGTCCTATCCAATCATGAGTCAAGATGGTTTTTTTTCCATTAAAAAAGAATGTGAAAAAAAGTTTTTATTTAATCAAAAAGTTCCTTGGTTTGTGGTGACAGTTTCATGGCTTGAGGGACGAGGCACAAAAAAAGTACAACTAGCAAGTGGAGGATTTGCACGTGAAAAAACCCGGTAACCTGCTAATTGAACTTATGATTTATATTACGCTGGGACTTTGGGTTATCTTGTTATCCTATCAGGCGTGCGCTCACTACTATGGTCAACACAAGCAGATTGAACGTCATGCATCCGTGAGCTCGCATTTTTTTTCAACACTGATGTTGTTGGCACGAGATATTCATACAACACAGTCGGTTTATCATATTCGACCCCGTAGTATTCTTATCCATAACACGCATGGCAAGACAGTCGGTTGGATTGTTGGTGAAGATTGTTTGGTGCGCATGGAAGGAGATTATAATGTTTCCAAGATGGCTTGGACGAGCAATACTAAATCCTTAGCCTGTTCAAACATTAATGACTTTACCTTTAAAAAAGTTAAGTCAGGTATTCTTATATCATTTACTATTAATAATACTCATATTGAACAACTTATAAGCCTTAAACTGGGAGCTGTTTAATATGGGCAGCAACCGTGGATTTATCATGTTGTTTTTGATTGTCATGATCGCACTAGTATCAGTAGGCGTCTTTCAAGGATATCGTAATGTTATAACTGCTAATCAAATAGCTCGCGATCGAGTTTTTTATGCTCAACAATACTATCTTAACGAAGCCGTATGTAATGCGGGCATCCAATATGTAAAAAAACAGTTTGGATTGTTAATTGAAAAGTCTGAACGCCAAACTATTAGAATTAGGACTGAACTTACAGCATTTAATAAAGATTTTGCGGGTCAGTGCGTCATAAGTAAGGTTTCCGGGGAGACCCTGCAAATTAAGGCCGACTTGTTAACCTCGGGCCATGTTTGTTCGTCTATCATCGCATGCCTACAAAGGCGACCATCCTCATTGCAGCAAAAAGAAACTTTTTTCATAACCGAATGGAACCAGTATGGCAAGAACACTGGTAACTAGCTGGGCAATTCTCTCGGCAACCCTTTACGCATTTGCATTAGTAAGCCCGTGGGCTTCATGGACGATTTTTATTTTTCTTCTTCCGCTTTTGTATATTGCCCAACGACATAGGCTATCTTTTGTGCAAGGATTTGTCTGGGGCTTTACCTTCTACTTAATGCATCTTTTTTCTATTGGTTATTGGATAGCGCAGGCTTATCAATACGGCTTTGTATTAGGTCTGATTTTTTTATGCTATCTTGGCCTATTGCCAGCCGTGTGGTTTTGGATAACCGGCAGGATTGCATCGGGAAATTATTCTTGGTGGAGAACCACCATTTGGTCGGTATCATTTTTATTATTTTTCTTACTTCAAGACAGTTGTTATAGTTGGTTTTTGCCACCAGGGTGTGGATACTGGATGGCATATCCTGCTATCGCGTTGGTTACTTTTTGGAGCCAGCCCATTCTTTTTTACTTTGGTAGCTTTGGTGCGCTGGTAATAATTGTTCTAAGCAACGGCATTATGTTTGAATTGCTGTATCATCGGTACATTAAAAGCTGTATAGCTATAGCATGCTTGATTGTCTTTGGGAGTCTTGCATTAAAGAACTTGTCTCCTATTGTAGAAAGACCGGCATGGCTGTCCCGTATTGGATATATATCTCCACGACAACTTAAAGGGGTTGCTCTTTACGATCAGGCTTACTCATTAAAAGAACTTATACATAAAGATACACATCACTCAACTATTCTTATGCCTGAGTCTATGCTCAAGGCGCCTCTTAATATTTACCCTGAGTTTTTCCAATGGTGGAATCAGGGTAATCAAAAAACGCTTGTCATGGGTGCTCATCGCTATAAAGGTGGCAATCTTTTAAATACCGCTTTTATTATATCGGAAGGCGGTATTATAGATCATTACGATAAAAGATGTCCCATGGCTTTCATTGAGCAGGTTCCCACGTCTCTTACTTGGATACCGGGTCTTGCTGAGGTTTTGTTTGATAGTAATCAGCCTTTTTGTACTGGCGATAAAAAAATGAGCGTCAATATCGAAGGCCAGCCCTTTGATATACAGATTTGTTCTGATTTCTATATGACCAAAGAGAGACTTACGATGTTCACTCTTCTTTTGGTCAATGATGATTATGATATTTCCTACTTTACCCATCTTTTATGGCGCGGCGCTTTTTATCAGGCCATAACTCAAGAAGTAGACATTCTCTATATAGGGCATCGAAAACATGACTTTATCCATGCAAATGGTTCATTTTTGACCAAAGAAGCCTAAATAGTGAGAATGGGAGTTATCAAGAGGCTCGTTTTGCTTTATACTGGTAGAAAATGAAATTAAACACCCTTAAGCGATAAAGGATACATGGTATGAAAGTATACATGCTTAAAGATATAGAAAAAGTTGGATTAGCTGGTGAGATTATCAAGGTCCCAGAAGGATATGCTCGTAACTTCTTAATCCCTAAAAAGTTCGCTGAAGCGGTTACTGCTGATCGTGAAGCAATGTACAGCAAAAAGGCGATTACCATTAAGAATCGTAAAGAAGCTGTATCTTCTAAGACTTCTATGCTGGCAGAGAAGATTTCTCAACTTAACCTTATGCTTAAGAAGAAAATGCATGAAGACAAACTTTATGGTTCTATTGGGACTACTGAAGTTGTAGAACTTCTCAAGCAAGAAGGCGTAGCTGTAGCAAAGAACCAAATAGTTTTTGATAAGCGTATTACCCAAAAAGGTAAGTATGATGTTAAAGTTAAACTATCTGCTACCTTACAGCCATCATTCACACTCAAAGTAGTTTCTGAAGCAGTATAACCGGAGCTTTTTTTAGAAACTATGCAACAAAAAAGAGGGAACTACTCACCATCAGCGACTAAGCAGACTGAAGGTCTTCTTGGAAAGAACTTGCCTGCCAATAATGATGCGGAGCGGTCTGTACTGGGAGCTATCTTGCTTAACGATAGTGCCTTAAGTAAGATATCAGACATTCTTTTGCCGGATGATTTCTATTCTCCGGCACATTCGATAATTTTTAGACGAATGCTAGATATTGTACAGGATCGCAAACGTATTGATGTCCTTACACTACAAGATGAACTTGATAAGCATAAAGAACTCGATAAGGTCGGTGGTGTTGTTTTTCTTGTGTCATTACAAGAAGAAATCCCAGCGGTTGGATTAGTGGCACAGCATGCAAAGATCATTAAAGAAAAAGCTGTCTTACGACAGCTCATTGGCGCTGCGACCGGTATTATTGGTGACTGCTATGATCAACAAGATCTAGAAATAACTACCGTGTTGGATCAGGCTGAAAATCAGATCATGCAGATCTCCAACACGCAAGCCAATCAAGATTTTGTTCAATTAAACATATGGCTTAAAAAGACATTTAAACATCTTTCTGATATTAAAACTCATAGCAAAGGGATCACCGGTGTCCCTACTGGATTTGCCAAGCTCGATGAGTTTACATCCGGACTTCAGCGTAGTGATCTAATCATCTTGGCAGCTCGACCGTCAATGGGTAAAACGGCAATAGCATTAAACTTGGCTGTTCAAGCTGCGCACCAAGGAATTCCTACCGGGTTTATTTCTCTAGAAATGTCAGCCGAACAGCTTACCTTGCGTTTACTTTCTACTGAATCGGCCATTGCTCACCAAAACATTCGGAATGCTACTATTACCTCAGATGAATGGATTGAGCTAACTAATGTTGCAGCACGACTTGGAGAGTTGAAAATCTTCATTGACGATACTGCTGGATTGAACATAATGGACTTGCGAACTCGAGCCAGAAGGCTCAAGATTGATCATGACATACAATTTTTAGTGGTTGATTACTTACAGTTGTTACACTCTCCACGTAAGCATGAAAATCGCCATCAGGAGGTTTCTGAAATATCACGGGCGCTTAAGGCATTAGCTAAAGAATTAAATATTCCTATCCTAGCTCTTTCCCAGCTTTCTCGCGGTGTTGATAGTCGACCTGATAAGCGACCAATGCTTTCAGATTTAAGAGAGTCTGGTGCGATTGAGCAGGATGCTGATGTTATTATGTTCCTGTATCGTGATATTGTTTATAACCCCGATACAGAACATCCACACCTTTCAGAGCTTATCATAGGAAAACAACGTAACGGACCTACCGGAACGGTTTTTCTCAACTTTATACGTGAATTAACCAAATTTGAAGATTCTGACTACGAGTAATTTAACACCATAAGTGGAGCGCGTTAATGCAAAAGAAGAATATTATATTCTTAATTTTAATTATAGGTTGTATACAGCCTTTTTCAGTATCACCAAAAACAAACCGTATTATATTTTTTCTGCAAAATTTGTTTAAGATTAAGTCTGGTCAGGTTGGATCGGTAACTCCGTCATCCAATCAAACAGGCAAGGCTATGTCATATTATGTAGCCAACCATAACGGTGGTCCAAAAAACATTCTTGAAGTTGGCGCAGGTCCCGGTAGCGGAATAACCGAAGACATCGTAGCTAATATGGAGCCACAGGACAGACTGACCCTTGTAGAGGTTAACCCTGAGTTTGTAACCATCCTTCATGAGAAATATGACCACCATGCCAATATTTCTATCGTTCAAGCTGACATCCTCACTTTTAACCCTGATCAAAAATTTGATTATATTATCTCTACACTTCCCCTCACTATCTTTCCCAAAGCTTTTATTAGCCAATACTTTGAGCACATTCAAGAACTATCACAGCCTAAAGGTATAGTTTCCTACATTCAATACATAGGATTCCCTCGAATTCGAATGTTCATTGACGCAATCTTAAGAAAAACAGCTCTTAAAGAAAAAATGCAGCTCATTGAACACTTCAAGAGTAAATGGCTCTTAGAAAGCAAAAAAGTACTCTTTAACTTCCCCCCAACCTGGGTACACCACCTACAAATGGCCTAAAAAAGCCATTCAACTTCATTTTCTTGCCTTTTTCGCGCTAAGTTAATTGCAATTAGAATAATTGATTTGCGTTAAAATGAAAGAGTTAGGTATGAAGAAAATACTTTTGTTTATATTGTTCTTAGCTACAGGAAGTCTTATGGGCGGCCAGCCTGCTCCAAGCAGGCAGCCTGAAACGCTATGGGGATCAGACGTTAATGCTTTTTTTAATAATGGGCTGGATGATCTCTTACGTACTTGTATCGCTTCAACCATGAAAAATAAAGGACAAAGCAGTGAACAATCAAATGCAGAGTGTTTAGCTTATGCTGAAAGTTGGCTTGATGAGCAGTAAACCAAAGAAAGATTATATGATGAAGAAATTAGTTTTATTTATCTTGTTAGCCACTACAGGTTGCATTTTGGAGGCTATAGAACCAAATGATATCATTCGAGCAAGACGTGATCTTTTGGATTCACCAGAAGCAATTGATTGGAGTGATATACTTTCTAATAGCAACCTCAAGGAAGAACTTCAAGGATCTTTTAGGCAATGTACAGATAGTTGTTCTCTTTTTTCCGCAAACAGAACTGCCAGTCGTCAATGTCAGCGGCAATGTCTTACGGATGCATTAGAGTGGGCAAATGAAATTCGTGACCTTGAAAGGACATTATGAAGAAAATTATTTTAGTTGCGCTATTGGTTATGGCCGGCAATATGATAGCTGGAAATCCTACTTTCGTTGGAACCTCTAAGGCTGAATTAGATATACCAGCTCAATTGAGTGCTGTAATTATAGAGTGTATGGAAAGTTGTGATGATACAGATGCAGATTTTAATGAGTGTGTTACAGACAAGTGTACCAATCCAGCTCAAGAATGGTGTGAGGATATACAGGCCTGCCCTATTATGGTAGAAGAGTAGCACTAGAAGGAATTTACTTGCGCCTTTGACACAGCATTGATACGCTTGACCTATATAAAAAAAGGTTGGGAGTAGATAATGATAGTTCTTGGCATTGATCCTGGATGTATAGTATGTGGGTTTGCGCTGATGGAAAAACGTGATAAAAAAACTTTCATTATTGATTACGGTTATATCAAAATGTCTTCCAAGCAACCTTTATCTGAACGCCTTTTAATTTTTCACGATCACTTTGAGGCTATCTTAAAAAAGTGGCCTGTTGATATCATAGCGCTCGAAACACCATTTCTTGGTAAGAATGCACAAAATTTCTTAAAGCTTGGATACTTACGCGGTATTCTTTATCTTCTTGCAGAAAAAAACAATCTTAAAACCATAGATTTGTCTCCTCGCGAAGTAAAAAAAACGGTAACAGGCTTTGGTGGCGCTGATAAGAGTCAGGTTGCTCGTGTTATCCTTCAATTATTCCCTCAGCTTACAATGCCCGACAAAGATGATGTTACTGACGCTTTGGCTATAACATTATGTGGTGTGTGGTACAAACAGCTTTAATGATGGTAAATCATTGTTGATTCTTTAATCAAAATGTTAAACTACTATTGTAGAAAGGTTATATAATAAGGGGTAATCCAATGAAGTTGAAAATTGTTTTAGGTTTAATATTAACATGTATTTTAAGCTATTCAACCACTGTCCGAGCTATTAATGAAGGAGAAAGCGTTCATTATGGAGATTTTATTGATGATGTATATTTTATAGATCAAGATGGTCAAAACTCTTTAATATATGCAATAACAAAATCTAAACCGATAAGAGATATTTTAACAAGAAAACCCAATGTAAACCTGCAAGACAAGTGGGGGAAAACAGCCTTAATGTATGCTGCTGATAGGTATCAATTAAAGGACATCATCAAGCTTCTTAATGCTGGTGCTTACTTAGATATCACAGATAATGAAGGTAGAACCGCCTTAATGCACGCTTTTCAAAAAGGAGTCGATAACGTTACTATTGCATTAATAGGGGGCAGGGCAAATCTAAATCTACAAGATAATGAAGGTAGAACCGCCTTAATGCTTGGAATAATAAGTTTGCCAGGGAAAAAGATAAGCCCAGCAGTAAAAAAACTTATTCGTACTGGTGCCAATCTAGACCTCAAAGATAATGAAGGAAATACCGCCTTAATGCTTGCCACAGAGAGACGTCAGTCAGAAGTTGTAGACGAGCTTTTAGGGGCTGGTGCTAATGCCAATCGTAGAAATAAAGACAATGAAAGGGCTTGGGATATTGCTAACAAGTTGCGCCTTCATGATATTGCCACGTCTTTATCTCCATATACAAGTGTCAGTTTCGCTGGAGGCTTACGTTCCTTCAAAGAGATGTTTGCAAAAAAATAATTTTATGCTCGCTTAAAAAGCCATTGCATGTATTCTATACATAACTTAATTTATGTAACTAAAGGTTTTTAACATGCTAAAAAGAGTTAATTTTGCAATATTGATTTGTTCGTTTTTGATGTTCACTAATATGTATCCGGCAGTTAAGAGTGAATCTTCCAGCTCACTGCATACAGCTCAAGAGTCGGTTAAAAAAGTACTTTTACTTACAGCGTCAGGAGCACTTGGATATATTCCTTGTGGCTTTAGCAACTTAATTACTCGAAAACTTTCCAATAGAGTAAGTGTAGAAAATAAAGAAGTAGTACTTACTGGATGGTCGGTTGGTGCAAGCTTATATTATTTTATGTATGGCTATATTTTTATTCCACTCATCGTGCCCCCTGTCTATGACTACAAAACATTGCGCGCCTTAGAAAACAAGGCATACCCAGAATCAAATTAATTTAAATTTTCTGATTTCTGACAGCGCCCACTAGCTGCAGCTTAAGCGCGACTTATCGTTAAAAACATCGACTTAGTCCCTTGTTTAAAGCATTTTTTGCTCTTTGGTGAATTATCTATTTTTATAGATTTATAAAAATTTTCTATTAATTCAAAAAACCATTGCATTCTGATTGAGTGGTTTTGTAGGATAGCATGATAGAGAAGGGTTATAAGAATAACATTCAGATAAAGGAGGGCAAAAGTGATGGCCTACCTAGATGAAAGTTACAATCAACGTTTCATAAGGAACCCGTATAGCGAGCAAGATATTTTGTACTTACACGAAACATTCTTGATGGCTGGGTTTCATACAATTTGTGTTCCAAGCCATACGTTTGGTCGCACTATTATGAAGACTTTTCTTAGATCTCTCAATTACTATACTGATATTGCGTGCTTAACAACACAGCCATCTCAGCTTGGTGGTACTGTTACCGATCTTTTTACTCTTTTGCATAACTATGGAGCATTAAAGAGTCGGCAGCGGCTTAATGAGTTTATCATAGAAGAGTTTGACTTCGATTTCTTATGGATCGAAGAAAAACCAGCTTGGCTTGTTGAGCGTTGGTACCTAGAGTTTGAAGAAGCCCTTAAGGCGCATCATGCAGATAAGTTCATGCCTATAATTATTATCAAAAAAAGCCTTTAATAAGCGTAATGCTCATACATTTTATTTGTTAATATCTCTAGTGGGTCATACTTCCTCTTGAGATCCATAAAGTTACGAACTTGAGGGTAGGCACGCTCCAACTGATCTCGTGTTGCTAAGAGCTGGTATGGCAAGTAATAGACCCCATTAAGGTCAAGGCACTTATCTAATAGCTTTGATGTCCATATAGCAGTCGTTAAATAATCCGTGTCTTTTTTAGGGACTCGGATATAAAGCACTAGGGCGCATGCGTCTTGAGGTGCAAACGATAGAAATGCGTTCGTATCCTTGCCTACATGGCGTGCAGTGATATTTAAAATATTTATGTTGTATTGCTTAGTTAAGGCTGCAAAGTGCTCTAAGAAGCTATTTACGTTATCATAGGGGATGAAATATTCTTGGAGGATATACATATCCTTTTTATTGTTTTGTGGTAAGCGTTTAATGGAGCCGTTCATAAAGTTATTACGAGATATCAGTTTAGGTCTTTTAAAGAATGCAGCTTCAATATCAAAACGGACGTTATTAAGGACTTTGAATGGTTTTACAAGCCCAAAGGCTTTCAATGCCCATAATTGATAATTATCCTCCTTGATAACCAGGTCTTTAGGTGATCCTTGATCTGTTGCTTCATAGGTAATTGACAAGGCTCTTGTGTAAAGGTCATTGGATCCAAGAGAGAATCGTACCGACCAAAACTCAATATTAGGATTGTCTTGAACATTGTTTTTAAAGAAACTAGCAAAGTCTTTAGTTTCAAAAGTTACAGCCTTACGCTCTAGTACCTTATCTTCAGTCAGTTCTAAAGTGACCTCTATTATAATTCCAAAGAGTCCGTATCCACCGACAACCAGGCTGAATAGTTCAGGATCTTTGGCGCGAGTAACCGTTTTTAGTGAGCCATCAGTCATTAAGAGTGTAAACGAGTGTACCGAGTTGATTAATTGACCTTCTTTGAGATCTTGTCCGTGAACGTTAACAGATAGTGATCCTCCAATAGAAAAATCCTTAAATGACTGCATAGCTTTAATGGCCAGGCCGTGGGGAGTGATAATACTTTGTAGTTGTTCCCAGGTCATTCCAGCCTCTACCGTTACTAGCTTGTCTTGCACGTTAAGGTTTTTCAGCTTGTTTATCTTATCGAGGCTAACCCTCCAGGCACCATCGTCGTATGATTGCGTCTGTCCGCCCATGCTTTTGTTAGCTCCAATAAGAGCTATTTTTTTATGGCGAGAGCTGGCTTGTGTAACGATGTTTTGTAGTTCAAACAAGTTTTCAGGAGTGAGAGTTTCCGCTTTGCATGGCAGCTCAAACAGGTCTTTAATTAACACCTGTTGATTAGCCTGCAGTAGGCCCTGCATAAACAATAAAGATAAAAATAGGAGAAGTTTGTTTTGTATCACCATAATAGCCTCGTACTGTTTAAAAGTCGTGTATATAAAGAAGACTTATATTTTTACTATGTAATTGAGCAAGGATGCTGTTTAGTTGACTTACTTCAATAGTGAGAGTTGCATACATAGTATGAGGAACGGCTGGAAACTGCCATTTATATTCCTTGCAACATCCTTGAATCGCTTCAAAATCAATTTCATTATCACTATCATAACTCACCTTAATTTGCGTTGTTGTGTTACCGGCTATTTCTTCAATAATAATGTCAGTTGCTGCTAATTTATTCATTATTTCTAAAAGTTGTTTGTAGCGAGGTATTGTGACCAGTTTGTGTTTATCATCAACTTGCTGGTTAATAATAATTCTAGGATCAAGCTGCTGGAGCTCGTCTTTAGGATCATAAAGAAGTAACCCAATATTTTCAGCTTCTACACCCGCATTTAACAGTCGTACGGGAAGCGAAAGAAGTGCTTTTGCTGCATATTCGACTGTCATACTACTTCCTAAGACAATATTTGAAAACGTACTATCATTAAAGAGGACTTCCGTGTGGCCTACTTGTGCTGCAGCAGCTTTCCATGATTGAAAAAACACTTTCCAATAGGTTGCTATGCTTGATAAAAAAGGATACTCATAAAATGGGGTATGATTAATAAAGTTGCTATAATCTGCAGCCATATCAACGGTAAACCATTCTGGAGCACTTAGGTGACTCTTGACCCAAGATCGTTTATATGATTCATCAGCTTGTAAAAGTGTAGCCAAATCATCCTTGGATTGCACACGTTTTTTAGCTGCGATCATGGTATTGATTGTAGGGTCTCCATCTTGTATGAGCTCCGTATCACCGATTTCAAAGCCATGTTGGCGTAAAAGCTCTTTCCAATAATCCAATGTATGGAAGTTTCTTATTTCAGCAACTTCAGCCTCGACTGAAACTTGTGGGATGATTGCATTAAAGACAGTGTGTCCAGCATGTGCTAGCGCCATAATTGTATCATTTTGGATATCGTGGTCGCGTAACAGGAGAACGCCATCTGGCCTTAAAACTCTTTGAATAGAACCTATAAACGCATCAAGTTTTTCTGTGGGACAGTGGTGTAAGCCAATAAAGCAAATAACAACATCAACACTGCTATCTGGGATTTTATTAGATAGTGGTTCATAGTCAAGTGGTACATATTGATCATAAGCAAGAAAGCCCTTCATAGGGTTAAAAGAAAATGCTTGAAAACGATCTCCAAATGCTGGAGACTCCATAGCAGCATATTGCTTTCCTTTAATCGTTACTTTTTTACTTAATGCTGACGTATAGGTTCCTGGGGTTCCAATTTCTAAACACCCATTGATGGTTGTTTTATCCGACAATAAGGTTTGTGCTTGTCCGGACAAAAGATTCTTTTGAAAGTATAAAGCCTTAAGCTGATACAGATGTAGTGCGTATGGTAAAACCGTATCAACCTTATTCAATAATTGCTCATATACTTCTTGATCAGTAGCATTAGGGTTTTTTCTGAAAATTTCTCTAATCAATTCAAATATCTTATGGGATGGAACCTGCCTAAGAACGTTATCGATAAAGTTGGCAGCTTGCTCTTCAGTTCTTTTACAATCTTGCCATAGTTCCTGGATATAATGTGACCCATGCGTGCTTCCAGCAATCATCAGGAAGAAGGTGAGGAGTATAGTATTCTTAATCAACATATGTTCTCCTAGTTGTTTTTTACCTATTTTAAGTTAAGTATAAGTTTAAACTAGTGAGCTTTTTAGTCAAGAGCACCATTAAATAGGGGGTTTTGAGAGTTTGAGAGTCGCGTGTTATTATTATAGTAACTTAATGTTTATTCCTAAAAAGGACTTTATTATGAAAATAAATTTGATACTTTTTTTGTTACTAGGCGTTTCGACTATTATTCAGCCACTTAGTTTTTCTAAATTCAGCTTCTTAGGGGGTCAATCACAGCCTTCTTCTAGGGGACCTGTTATTGTTGACTATGACAAAGCTAAGCATTTTATGTATCTTATGAGGACTTGTCATGAAAACTGTTGGGCTTTAGGGGAATGTGCTGGACAGCCTGGAGCGCACCCGCTTATAACTTGTCAGAAATTTCGAGAAGATGCGGCTGATCAAGAATCACCTGCTGTGACCATTAAAGTGCTAGAAACAGATAGTAAGCCTCAAGGGTTTATTTCTTTTGCTTCTTTTCCTGAAAATCCTCTTGCAACAGTTAGTGATCTATGCATTTCTGAAGGCGCTCGATCACAGGGGTTTGGGAGTATGCTACTTAGGCATACAGAAAAAATATTGTCTTCAACTGCTGGGGTTCAAACAATAGTAATTCCTGTAGTCAAAGGCCAAAAGAGGGCCATAGCATTTTACAGGAAGCATGGTTATCTATATACTGGAACCAATATTGGCCAGAACCCTCTCTTTGCAAAAAAAAATATAGCAAAGATCTAAACAATCTTCTTTACGCTTTTTCACAGCCTGTTATTCTAGGATCAAAGCATAAATCATTAGCAACGGAAAACAGCTGTGAACAGACTTGTCTTCTTTTTCTTTCTACTCAACTCTATAGCTATAAAAAGTAGTGAAGCTTTACCGTCCGATCCTGTTTTTACTAGCTACAATAAAGCTAAGCACTTTACTGCATTGATGGACTTGTGTCGTCAAAACAGTGTTGCCTTAGGGCAGCATCCAGGGCAACCCAGTGCTCATTCTACAATTCCGTGTGAAGAGTTTAAATCTAAAATTGAAAACCTTTCGAACTCTAAGTCAGTTTCAAAACGAATTCAAGTTATTGAAGTTGATGCTGAAGTCCAAGGGTTTATTTTATATGGTTTATTTTACAATGTTGAATCGGGTGAAATATTGGATCTTTGTGTAATTGAAGACTCTCGCTCTCAAGGTATTGGGAGCCAACTACTCAATAAAGCAGAGCAAGATTATGCATCACATTCGACGATAAAAAAAGCTTTCGTAGTTGTTGTAGAGGGTCATGAGCGCGCAATGAACTTTTACCAAAAGCACGGCTATCGACACCAAGGTAAATTCCTTGGAAAAGACCTGGTCTTAGAAAAAGATCTATAGGTATAACTTCTTTTTTATGTCAGGTATTGCTTTCGTTTATTTTTTTCTGTTATTATACTGAACTTATAAACCATTAGGGGGCTTATAAGGTGAAGACATATATTACGATATTTTTGTTCGCGATATTTATCGGTGCAAATGTGCAGGCTATGAGTACGGATGCTGTATTTAATCAGATGACTTTTCTTAAAACACTAATTGATTCCGGCAATGGTGATTACTCGATGATTTCTGGAGCTTACAAAGGCATATGCAAATCAGCTTTAAGTGAAGACGATAAGCTTGTTGGTGCTATTGGTCTAGGGGCTTTATGGATGCTTTATCCCAATAAGCATGCTAATGCTAAAAAGCTTTTTGCAAACATATTAACAAAAACCACTGATCCTTTACCGCGTGCACGCTCATCATATTATTTAACATTGCTTTCTAGGAATCAGCCAGCACTGAGGCAACAGTATGCAGCCGCGATGGTTGCACACTTTAGAGAGGTTGGAGCTGCGCCAGATGCCGATGATTTTTTAGCTGAAGCGTTATTTTGCGAGGGGCATATAGCCAACCAATTTGGGAAAGACAAAGATGCCGTTGGGCTATGGTCACGTGCCGCTGTATTAGGAGATAAAGAGTATGGTGTTCGTGCATCAGCTTTTGCTGGGTATATGTTAGCCGTTGGAGGAAAAGACGTAGAGCCTTCTCCTGTTGAAGCGTCCAGGCTTTTAGGTAGCGTCCTTGAAGAGCATGGTGCACATAAAGAATGGAAAGACATGGCCCATATAGGGTTAGGAGTTATGGATATGCATAAGGGCCAATTTGAAAGCGCGAAGCGTCACTTTGCAGCAGTGGAATCTGATGAAGCTTTAAAAGAGGAAGCGCAAGGATACCTAAAGAACATTCAAGAGCAACAAGTCGTTCCAAATCCTCGCCCATGCCCACCCCCAGGACCTTTGAAAGTTAAGTCTCTGCGTTCTGCTGTTGCAGCTGTTAGAGTTGTGCAGGGGCCAATGCTTCCCAAGCTTGAGTCTCTTCCTGTCCCAGCAAGACGAAGTTCCATGCCTGATCCTTCTGCAGCAGAAGAAACTCTTTTGCCTGCACTCCTTTTCCAGAAAGGCAGAAGAGTGTCTGAGGTGGAAACCAATATGCTTCCGCTACTTCCAGCAGCTTGGAGAAAAAAAGAATGATCATAGGTTTAGCTTTGAGAAAGCCAGTGGTTGGGGCCGTTATGTATTTCCCTTATTGGAAAACGTACCAGTACAAGACTTATATTCATCACTTAAGCGTTTCCACTCTAAAGCTAGTCTCTTTTTTTCTTCTTCAAAGGCTGTTATTTGTTCATACGTTGTTTCGCAATCTTTAGGTTTAGATTTTTTCAACATAGGAAGTGGGCAGTCGTGGTCCACCCTGGTTAATTCATATACTTTTTTTGGTACCCAATGGCAACCGTCACTTTCATTTGTAAGTTGTGCACTGGTTATATTAAGTACTTTTTTAACCGCAGCTTCCCGACTTGCAATAGAGACTGTGCTTTTGTCAGGAAATAACTTAATCCTCCCAAATATGGTTGTAAAGTGCGATGCTTGATACTCTTTAGTATCTTGTACTGGATAGAAAACAATCCTAATCCCCGACTCAACTCTGTGCTGATCTGTTAGCTCATCTTGTCGTGTTGCTTCATTGGCTTCATTCCACAATTTTTCTTGTACTATCTTGAATGCTAGGAACTGCTGGGCCTCAAAAGACATTTGGGTTTTCCAGTCATCGCCATAATCAGTAAAGCTAACTCCGGATAGGGTTGCACTTAAGCATAGTAGCAATAGGGTTTTATTGATCATATTAAAAGTTCCTACAGTTTAAGTTTACTTTGTTTAAATTGTAGGACTGTTAAAATGTTTTGTAAACATACTATCGTGGTGGAAGTTAACTTAAGAGGCTTTGACGATCTTGTTGTAAGCAAAAATAGCAGCTTGAGTTTTCAGAACATTAGGATAACTATTGCTATGCAGGTTTAGTAAATACACCTGAACTGGTGGCATAGTCAGCGCTTAAACTTTTCCATAAAGCTGCTGCTTTTTTCTCTGCTTTTTCTGAAGCCTCTTTCTGCTGCCAACGTATCTCAAAATTGTCAGATGGTGCTCCGACCCCCAGATTGGACGATCGAGGAAGTGGTATTTGTGGGGTAACCTGGGCAATTTCATGAATTCTTTTTGGAGACCGAGCATTTCCATCCTTTGGTATAATGTATGCGCCAGTGCTCTTAAGTAATTCCCTAACAGCAGCTTCACGCTTTTCAAAAGGAAGGTTGCTGCCTGGAAATAGACTAACCCCTCCAAACATGGTCGAAAAATGTGATGCTTCATAATAGGTGTTTGCACAAATAGGATAAGAAATTAGTCTAATACCATTATCGATTCTATGCGTAGCCCAAAGTTTATATTTTCGGTTGGTTTCACCAGCCGTGTCCCATAATCTTTCTTGTAGTATTTTAAGGGCTAGAAACTGTTTAGTCTTTGAGGACATTCTGGTATCCCAGTCATCACCGTAATCACTAAACTGTACTCCTGAAAGGGTTGAGATTAGGCATAATAGCAATAGGGCCTTATTGATCATGTTGAAAATTCCTACAGTTTAAGTTTACTTTGCTTAAATTATAAACGATTAAAGGATATTGTAAATTAACTATCGAGGAAGACGGAGTTGAGTCAGTAGCGCTTGACGCTCCTGTTGTAAGCGAAGAATGGCAGCTCGAGTCTCCGGAGTATTAGGTTCATATTCCGCTAGAAAACGCAGGCTAAAGGCATTGGCTATTAGTTGGTTTTCTAATGTATTAGTTATTCCTATTTCAATGGTTGGTTGCTCTTGAGGTTCTATAGGAAGTACCTTTGTTGTCAACGTTAGTCCCATAAGGATTATGGTTAATATTTTAAGTTTCATAAAATAGGGCTTTCTTTTTAAATTTAATAGAAAATTAACTTCGAGTTCTTATTGATCATTTTGCTCTAGGTATTTTTGTATTTCTTTTTGTGCTTTTTTAAAATCTTTCTTCTTGATAACTTAAGTCAAGGGAGTCATTCCTTCTTGGTCACACTGATCAAGATTAATGCCGCTATCAATCAATTCCTGAAGACTTTTTAGTCGATCAATCTTATATTGAATCTGTTTTTGCTCTACTTCTTTATACGCCATCCTTTTGCGACGACACTCTTGTAAGAATGATGCTTCTTTTTTATCTTCATTATACGTCACCCATCTGTGATGCCAATCTTGTAAGCACTTATCAAAACATTCGATGTACTCTATTACACCACAACGACTTGAAGCAGTGTGCGTTCCAGCGAATAATCCAACAATCAATAATAAGATAGAATTAAACTTCTTCATTAGTTAGTTCCTCAACTTGTGAGTTTTTACTACTTTTTCCTATTATATATATTCTATTTGAAATGCTTCAAGCTGTCAAAGGGGTGCCAAAATAGTAGCAATATGGCGATAATATAGGCTGATTCGGGTTTTTTGCTTCTATATCGGCAGAACTGTTAAATAGCCTGATTGGGCCTATTTGACTCTGTTTTATGTGGTTTCTTGAAAAGTGGGGGCAAATAGTGCTATTTTGAAATAAAAAGGGCTATTTTATGAAGTTTCAAATGATTTTTCTAACAATCCTCTGTACACCCTTTATTAGCTTAAGGGCTGAAAAGAGTATTATAATGGAGCCTGTTTTTTTGACTCGAGCTGAATTTGCGCGGCTGACTCCCCAAGAAATGGCAGCTATAGTTGGTGCAGGTGGGGCTATTATGGTTGAAGAGCCGGCGGATAGAGAGAGAGAGCAGCCAAGACCAGCAGCGGTTGTAGCTGTTGAAGAGCCTTCAGGTGCTGAAGTTCAAGCACTCATTGAGCAGTTTGGGGGTGTTTTTGGTGATGACGGTATGAGTCTCACCTAATCTCTACACTAAAAAACCTACTCTTATTCAATGGTTATCTATGTAGGGTCTATGTGTCTAACGTACAGCTTCCCTTACCATTTAAGACGGCAAGATGAAGGGTTTTATAGCTCTTCAGTGCAAACGCTAAAAACGACGCTCCCAAGCTAGTTTCTTTATTCTTTTTGCCTTGCAAACATCAAACTCTAGGTTCGATATCAATCTTGTTTCATATTCTT
>Ga0233414_10000099_pt1 | contig 37542 bp, 37 predicted proteins | sample Na_anoxic_10_MG_FD_189020 | JGI IMG/M metagenome (GOLD analysis project Ga0233414, IMG submission 189020) | Seawater microbial communities from Saanich Inlet, British Columbia, Canada - Na_anoxic_10_MG | ecosystem: Environmental > Aquatic > Marine > Inlet | place: Canada: British Columbia... | reverse complement strand
ACTTGTGCTAGATGAACTTCTACTAGACGAACTAGATGATTCACTACTAGAAGAGCTACTTGTGCTAGAACTGCTTCTACTAGACGAGCTAGATGATTCACTACTAGAAGAACTACTTGTGCTAGAACTGCTTCTACTAGACGAGCTAGATGATTCACTACTAGAAGAACTACTTGTGCTAGATGAACTTCTACTAGACGAACTAGATGATTCACTACTAGAAGAACTACTTGTGCTAGAACTACTTCTACTAGATGAACTAGATGATTCACTACTAGAAGAACTACTTGTGCTAGATGAACTTCTACTAGACGAACTAGATGATTTACTACTAGAAGAAGAACTTGTACTAGAACTGCTTCTGCTAGATGAGCTAGATGATTTACTGCTGGATGAACTGCTTGTGCTAGACGAACTTCTACTAGATGAGCTAGATGATTTACTACTAGACGAGCTAGACCCTACAGCACTGCTGGAGCTAGAAGAGGTACTTGAAGATGAGCTAGAAGCAGGTTCTCCTCCAACATCAAAGAAGTAAACTTTAGTAGGTTTTCTTATTAATGCTTGCTGGTCTTCGTAGAGTTGCTGGATTTCTGATGGGGATAGGGAGCGGTTCCAAATAATTCCTGACCCTATATCACCCGACAACCCTTTGCCGCCAGCCGGTCTATCGCCTAGTGTTATGTTTTCCGACGTATTACGAAACGCCGCGGTATATGCCGGGGCAGATGTCCCAACCTCTACTCCGTCAGAGTAAAGTCGAAGGACGGCTCCATCCCACGTGCCGACAATAAAGTGCCACAGCAGATCCTCCTGGAAATTGCTAGGTGAGGTTACTGTTGTTCCTACTGAGGAGCTGGATTCACATCTAAACTGCCACGCCTCGGCATCAGTCTTAAATATAGTAAAAGACCCAACGCCGTTAATCGCATCGCCCTTTCCTATATACATCGTGCCCGAAATTTCCGTCGTATCGTTCCTTGCCCATACAGCGACAGATATGGCGGTGAAATCCTCAGTAAAATCCTCGGTCCCCGACATCTCAACACGGTTAGTACCATCAAAAGACAGCCCCTCCGGCACCCACAGCGGCCCATTGGTCAGCGTGCCGTTGTTCCCTTTGCCACTAACGTCATGAGCAGTTAATCCTGTTGCACCTAAACTGAAGTCCCAGTGACCGACAAGTCCACTTCTTAATCCAGGATTTCTTGCTTCTTGTGAATTCCTAGCAAAACCTGTTGACCAAGTTAATCTAGTATCTGTATCTCCTATATCAATAGGTAAAGTTGCTAATGTTGCTACTTGTTCTTCTGAAGATGAACTAGATGATGAAGTACTAGATGAAGAAGTACTAGATGAACTTCTGCTAGATGAGCTAGATGAAGTAGAAGAGCTGCTAGAAGATATAGAAGAACTGCTTCTGCTAGAGGAACTAGATGAAATACTACTAGAAGATCTAGATGAACTAGAAGAACTTGTACTAGATGAGCTAGAAGAAGATTCTCCTGCTCCAATGTCAAAGAAGTAAACTTTAGTTCTGCGACGGATTAATGCTTGAGAATCTTCATATAACGTTTGGATTTCTGAAGGAGTAAGCCCGCGATTCCAAATAGCAACGTCTTTAATGATACCATTAAAACCGAAGTTGTTGAGCCCATAGGCTCCAATAAATGATACAAAATTGTCAGTAGTAACATCACCGGTACAAGCAACTGGAGTTTGCTTAATACCATTGACTACCCAATATATCGCCGCTCCATCGTAGGCTAGTGCAACATGACCCTCTTCATTGTCTGCAATAACATCTGTGCTTATTGGCGTCCGTATTGAACCACCTATATAAACTAGAGCCTCAAATGTGCCATCGTCCAGTATATAACCTTCTCTATTGCTCCTAAACCTCCATATCCGCCCCTCTCCGTTTTGAGGATTTCCTTGAGGTCTTATATTAGCAGTCCACGTAAACGGACCAGAATTATTTATTGGGTCTGTTGATGGAATGTTCAAGTCAACATATGATGAAGCATGGGCCGGGAAATCTATGCCATCTTTAGCCCAAGATAAATCAGGCGAACCGTGAACTAAGATACCACCGTTATTCCCTTTTCCACTAATATCGTGAGCGGTATCACCAGTGGCTCCAAGGGAGAAATCCCAGTGACCTACTAACCCTGCTCTTAATCCAGGGTTTCTTGCTTCTTGTGAATTCCTAGCAAATCCTGTAGAATAACTTAATTTGGTATCAGTATCACCTACATCAAGAGGTAAAGAAGTTATTTTATCTTCTGCTGGTGCTGCTGATGAACTAGATGAACTAGAACTAGATGTACTAGATGAACTAGATGAACTCGTACTAGAAGAACTAGATGAAGTACTACTAGATGAACTCGTACTAGATGAACTTGTACTACTAGAACTAGACGAATCACTACTAGATGAACTCGTACTAGACGAACTAGATGAACTCGTACTAGATGAGCTAGACGATTTACTGCTAGATGAACTTGTACTAGACGAACTAGATGAACTCGTACTACTAGAACTAGATGAATCACTACTAGACGAACTTGTACTAGATGAACTAGAGCTAGATGTACTAGACGAACTAGATGAAGATTCTGGTGCTGCTCCAACGTCAAAGAAGTAAACTTTAGTAGGTTTTCTTATTAATGCTTGTTGGTCTTCGTAGAGTTGGAGGATTTCTGAGGCGGAGAGGACTCGGTTCCATGCGGCAGCATTACGAACAGAACCCGGTAAAAATAACGATACCCCATCTCTAGAACCAATAGCAAATTCGTAAGGCGAATTCATTAGGACACCAACCAAAGCATTAGCTGACCCAATTTCAATACCATCTACAAAATGCGTTACTTCCGTTCCTGTAAATTGCCCTACAAGGTGATGCCAAGTATTTAAAGAGGCCGGAGTAGTTGAATCTGAGGTTGTTGTATCACCGCCTTGAACTTTAAACGTCCAAGCTAGCTGATTAAAACTATTCATCTGACAATAGAACGTAACATTAGCTGCACCAGATTTACCAATAATCATCTGAGATGCATCGGGGTCAACGTCTGTCCATTTGACCCATATACTAACAGTTAAAGCGGATAACCCATCGAAGATAGTTACATCGCCAAAAGTCACGGTCTGGCTTGCCGCTCGATCAAACAGCATCCCCTCAGGCACCCATAACGGCTCATTGACCAATGTTCCGTTGTTTCCTCTTCCGCTTACATCATAAGCTCTATCACCAGTTGCACCTAAAGAGAAATCCCAATGACCTACTAACCCTGCTCTTAATCCAGGATTCCTTGCTTCTTGTGAGGTTCTAGCAAATCCTGTAGAATATGAAAGTCTAACATCAGTATCACCTATATCAAGAGGTAAAGAAGTTATTTTATCTTCTGCTGGTGCTGCAACTATAGGTATAAATGTACGTTTTTTACGAGGATAATCTTCCCTTAGTTGTGTTCTGGGATAGCTTTGTCCTAAACGATAATAACCGATAATGCTTTTCATTTTTTATTTAAACAAAAATTCTATCTATTTTTTAAAAATAGAAGAAGATTATTATCCTTTTTATGTTGATTTTGTTGGAACATTTATTATTTCGCAAAATAAGTATATATACACTAATATTTCAAAATATAAAAATCTTTTCCTCTTAATAAAAGAAAAGATCCCAACTAATTAGGATCTTTTCTTTGAAAAAACATAATTATTATTGATTATCCACCTATTTCTCTAAATACTATTTGTACTGAAGCTTGGAATGCTGCTGAAGGGACGGTCATTAGACGTAGTCCAATCCCTGTAGCTGTGCCTGGGCTAAGTATAGGACGTTCTTCGGGAATAGGATCGTAACGATAGCCACCTAGATTATTCCATCCTTGTCTATCTATAGGTTCGCTTCCCCATCCATCAGGTTCTGTAGTCATTCCAGCATTGCCTCCCCCGAGAGCGGTAGCTGAAGCGGCAACATCGCCAACTTCATGTTTTTCTGGTGTTATAGCGTTTCCAGCTAGATTTGTGGTATCTGTAATACGATATAGTCCAACATCGAGTTGTTCTGCGGTGTCGGTGTCCATATTTGTAACTGATGCTGATAGAATTTCGACACACATATCGGTTGGTGGTACGAGTGTCATTATTCCATCTCCTGCTGTCGGATTTAATGCTGCTATAATTTCGTGTGCTGTATATACGCCTCTCATAATTTTCTCCTTTTATCTTATCTTTCTATTAGTGTATCTATGTTATTTGCGTTTAATGCCGTTATTATCTTACCTTCCTGTGTGATTGAATTACTGTTGTGCCTCCGCCTACAGCTGTCTCTGGCTCGGCTGCGCCGCAGGCTCTATTGATTGTTGTCAATCCTATTATAAGCGGTCCTGCCGCACCATTAGCAGGTGATAATGCTGTTGGCTGAAAATTCGCGGCGGCTTCGTTTGTAAATCCTGGAGCTCCTGCCGCATTCGCTTCGTCACCTTCTCCCATTATCCATAAGGGTGAAAACTCTGCCGTATTGCAACTATCCACTTTATTGTACTTGCTGAATAATATCGGTGACCTTGCTATTGTATACATGCCTAAATCACAATTTGTAATTAAGTTATTATAGAAGTGACATGGAGTACCAGGAGTATTATCAAGTAGGTTTACTCCGCTGGAATTTGTTCTCGCCCCATTACCGAAGACATTATCATATCCACCGTCAACGATATTCCCACAGAAAGCAAGTGCCCCATAAGATGTTGCTAAAAAAGCAGGCCCATTGTTATCCCAGAATATATTATTATACGCATATCCATTTTGTACACGAATCCCACCTCCGGCGTTGCTGAATATGGCACATTGTTCCGCCAGCGTGACGTTATCCCCGTCAATGGCATAGCCTGTATTATTGGATACTTGGCTGTTAATCACATGTAGATAATCGTTTGAATAAAAGCCATTGCCGTCATTACCATCCGCCAGGCAATGCTCGCATGTGATATAATTTGAAACATTATTATTGATAAACGCACCACTTGATGAACCGGTAATAACAATATGCCTGAATATCCAATACACCGAACCGGACGGTGCTCGTATGCCTACTTCGTTTGTTTGACTATCCCCATCCATGTACGGGAGATCTGTATCCCAATAATCGTATCCATCGCCTTCGTCCGTATTATACCCCGCAACCGTTATGGGTAGTAAAGCAGTTCCTGCGTTGACGATTGTTGGAATGCCTGTTCCGCCAGCGTGTTCACCACTATAATCACCCGCCTTGACCCATACTGTAATAGGGTCGCCATCGGCATTAAGGAAGTCCGTGTTTTGTACCGTCCCTACCGCGTGATCTATCAACAACCATTCACCGCCAACATTTACATTTTTACTTGATGCCGAAAACGCCACTTCTGGCGTGACTGTAAGATCATCTCCCGAAATATTAGTGATACGAGCATAGTCTTTTGTTCCTGCAGTATCAAAACAGATAAAATCCCCAACAGCAGAACTCGTCCATCCGCTTAGATTATCATTTGTAATGGTTAGACCATCGCCACTCGACGAACAATTGGCTTGCGTTTCTTTCACGTCCCCGGCACTTGATCCGCCATGTGTGTCATCGCCGTAATCTAGGCCAACATAAAAATTGGTCTTATTGTCAGTCGCAGCCATTATTTAACCTCCCTGATGGCAATAAATGGCCCTTTGGATGTCTTACCCTCTGGAATGAATTCAGCAGTTGTATTGCTCTCTGCTGGAAGCTCTTTAGTTTTGTTCAATATCGAGGTCAACCTTGCTTCTGCGGCAGTGGTGGACTCTTCTTCGAAGAGTCTTCCAGTCACCTGTTTACGCACTGGAGCGTAAAAGAAATCCGATGGCGAATCTCCATTGGCTTCAACCTTAACGCCGCATGCCCCCGCAAAGTCTCGATAAGACATCCCCTCGACCTGTTCAGCCGTTAAACCATTCTTCTTTGCGTATGCGTATGCTGTGTCTGCATAACCCATATAAACTCCTCTTCATTTAAGTTATTTTAATTATCGGATAATCCTTTAAATTTCATCAAAAGTTAAAAAAAACACCATAAAGAATTTAATCTCTATGATGTTTTTTTTTAAGTCTTTTTTAATTTAGCGATTAAATTGTAAATGTAGGAGATAGCAGTGATTCATTATTAGTTACACCAGTTGGCCAGGTCAAAGATCCGATAAAAGTCAGCTTCATACTTTCAGCAGAATTGTAGCCATCTGCATCTGTTTCAAGGGCTCCAGTAGCATCACCACCAGTATAATAAATATCAAACGAACCTTCCGCCGTAGCTGCAAGGGTATGTTCAACTTCTATTTTTACTAAAGCATTAATATACTTATTTGTGGCATTGTCGATCTCTGAGGATTCAACTTCAGCGCCATTCGCCCATGTATCTGTCGCGTCAAAACCGCACTCATCTGGTGTAAAAATATCGTAGGCCAGCAAACCAGTACTTGGAACAACATATACACCTGTCACTCTAAGAAGGAGGTCTCCAGTTCCTGCACCATGAGTCACAGTCTGTCCTGAATTATTAACGATAACGAATTTGTAATATTTATGTAACATTATACTCCTCCTCTTGCAAGGGCAACATATCCTTCTTTAACTGTGCCAATTCCGAGTTCACTTGCCCGGCTAATATTTTCTGTCCTAATCGCAGCTAATGCAGTGAGAGTCGCTGACGCCCCGCCGAAGATCCAATTGACAAACGCAATGTTCTCAGTATCGAACGGATCTCGATCAGTCCCGCACCAACTCACCCATAGACTTCGTCTCTCTTCTGTAAGCCCAGCGAACTCTGTGAAGTCAGTAGCTGTAAATAAACTATTTCCACTCAGTGAGGACTTATTTTGCGAACGATAAGCGGTGTTCAGATCATTAGCCGCATCTATATCTGACATGCCACTATAACCGCGTCCCAACGGATCGTCTGTTAATTCTATTTTTAATATATTTGCCATTTTTAAAAAACTCCTATTTTAAAGATCTATACTTATATTGGTTATATTTTTTAACATTCCTTCTTTATCTTTTTTTTAATTAAGATAGTAATGCATCTTTAAGTGCATCTACGCTCATTATTGTACTATTGTTTATTGATGTTTGTACTTCAGATGTTTTAATATCTGGATTTTCTGATTCTTCTGGATTAATCCTTGTGAATGCAAGTACTGTCCCTGGAACGCCTGATTCATAGAATTTAACTCCACCTCTGAAATCATCTGCAAAAGCTGCATAAGTCCAAAGATAGTTTCCTGCTCCTATTTCGCTAAAGCCTGTAGTGATAGCACTTCCGCTATCTGCTCCTGCTGACGTTACTAGTTGTGCTACTAGGGTTAATCCCGTTTTACTCGTCCCTAATCCGATATCTATATTTTGTGTATAACTCATAATTTCCCTTTAATCATATGTTATGCCTAGAGTATTTTGGTCATCTACTATTTTGGCTGCTTCAATTCGATCATATTTTTTTACTGTATTTTTTATAAAGGTAATTATTGAGACTTTAACCCATTCTTCAGGTGTATATTCATCTACAAGATTTCCAGGATTTCCTGGATCTATTATTTGGGGTATTGGCTGTACTAAAAAAGCGTTTATAACTCTTGTAACTTTATCTGTTGGAATATTTATTGTTAATTTAGCCATTTAATCTCCTTTTAATAATTCTGCGTATCTTTTATATTCTTCTTTTGTATTGATATCCTTTCTTTTTTTTAAAAAAAAAGGTAGTGGATGTGCAAATAATTAGTCTTGTTCAACAGTAGGAACTGGTTTATTTATTTCAGCTTGTTGAGTTTTTTTTATTTCAACTTGTAGTTTTTGTATAACTGGTGCTGCAATTTTATAAGGTTGTTCTGCTAGACATATAAGTACTGTTTCGAGTTCTTTTTCTGTAAAAGTAATAGTAAAATTCATGATATTCTCCGTTAATTAGTTAAAGATACATCTATATCGACTAACTGTTAAATCTTCTTCAACAATAGCCTATAGGAGATCCGTATCTGTCTTGTGTGCTGTTTTTTTAAAATAATGGAGGAATGGTATGTATAAAGACGAAAGTGTTATATAGGGCTTATTTTACATAGGAATTTAATCATGAAAATTATTAGAACGGCTCAATTTATTAAGAAAATGCCAGAAGTTGTAGAAAATCCAGAAAAAGCTATTTATGAAGGATATGCGGCACAATGTGATTACTGTAAAAAAGTACATTACATAGATGATTTACAATCTTTTGATCCCAACATGTGCAAAGGTTGTGCAGAAGAAGAGGGAATGGAACAAGCAGCATATGAGAATGAAAGACCAGGTGGAGCACACGATATGTTTGGAAGTTCAAAATCTATTAAAACAGAAAAATATGCACAAGAAGCTGGAATATCAAAACAAAGATTAAAAACGCAGATATACAAAACAATACATCCAATTACTCAACAATTCTATAGTGATGAATCTTGGCAGGGAGTAAACCAGGTTTGGAAAGCGTTTGATGAGTTAGGCTTAGATTGGAATATGACTGAATCTTATTATGGAAGTGGACAATACGACAAAACTCTGCCTTCAGAAAGAAAGACTTGGAAATTCGAAATTAATTTTACAAACAATAAAGGCAGACCAAACACAATGTATGGAGTTTTAGTTGCTGCTGGAGCAGGGAGCGTAGAACAACCATTAGATCGTTACGACATAACCGTTAATATGGGATAGTAAAATGAAAGTTATTAAAACAGCAAAATATAATAAAAAATCACAAAACTGGTCTTTTACTGACGCTCAAGATGCATCTATAGATATGCCAGAACCAGGAGTTCGTGGGGATACACTCTTAAGTTGGGTAGACGAAATCACGAGCGGAGGATATGTAGGGGTAGATTCTGCTTTAGAGGAATGGCTGGAAAATGGTGGACATCAAACAGATAGGATCGTCCCTAGAGATCCTACAGAGATGGAAAACAAAATAGATAGTCTTGTACAACGAATAAAACAAATAGCAGAAAAAAGAGGATCGATGTCGCTGTACCAAATAAAACAAGACAGATATGAGGGGGAGAACGAAGACTATCATGAAGGATTACGAAAAGATAGACAGATGGGGATTGCGTCTAGTAAAAAAAATATTAAAACTGCTCAAGAAGACGGTTATTATTACTACTCTCAGATTTACAAAACTGTTCAAGAGATAGAAACAGATTTTGCAAAAGAATTAAAACAGATGAAAGCACACGTTACAAGTATAGGCGATCTAGAAGCAGAAATTATAAATCTGTCACAGCAAGGAGGAGCAACAGAAGGGCAGGACTACTATGGAAGCGATTACATTTCACAAACTCTCGCAGGAGATCAATCTCTTCAAATTTTGAGAAATGACGAACTGGAAGAACGAAGTATATGGAGCATCAATGAAGTGCTTCAAGCATACGAAAAATCACTCAATAGGATATTGCGAGATCTCAAATGGGATACGAGAGATCAAAACGACCCTAACACACCACAAGATAAATGGCTTTTTAGAGGATAAAAATGAAAATTATTAAAACAGCAAAATATATTAAAAAAACGGCGAATCAAAGTTATGGAAACTTCGAGTTTGAGGAATTCCAATTAGGAGATCAAAAATATTATGTCGAGGGGTACATTTCAGATACTTATTATCAAGAATCAGAGCCAGAAGTAGGGTTTAGAGGAGGAACGGAAATAGAAGGTATAGAATTAACTAGACTCTTCAACGCAGAAGATGAAAATGCTGAATTTCCTATACTTCCTGGCACTAAAGAGTACGAAGCTGTCAAAAAAGAACTTTTAGGAGATTCAGTTCTTTATAGTTATCTTCAAGATCCATCAGACGTTGATGGTGATTATAAAGATTTTGGTGATTACGGAGTTTACGATGAACCAGGGCGTGAGAGTTTTAACTAAATAAAAGGTAAAGGCAAATAAATGAAAATTATAAAAACAGCAAAATACACGATAGCTCAACAGAGTAGATGGACAGATTCTCCTAGTGAACTCATAGTCAGTCTTGATGTCGGAGAGATGGAAGAAATCTATGATATGTCTTACGACAAAGATATCTCAGGAGAAATGTCTGCGGCGATACTTAGCGTCCTAGACCTTGATACGATAAGAGGAGGCGATGCAGAAATGATAATTGATTTCGCAAGCTCTGGGTATAATGACCCAGGCAGACCAGGTGGTCCAGTTGAAACCTCCTATCCCCCTGAAAGTGCAGACGAAAGAACTATCAAAAAAGTCACTTTCTTGGTTGGAGGTCAACTCGTTGGAGAATTAAACCCACAATATTTTGGAATAGTAGAACGAGAGTACCAAAAAGAAATAAACGAGGCAGGAATGGATACATACTCAGATGAAGATCGTAGAGGAGATTTTGAATTCGATCAACGTCGAGACGAAGGATTCTAAATGAAAATTATCGAGACTCAAAGTTTTAAAGAGAAAATCCCCAAAGGAAGGTCTAGCGGCAAAAAGCCTTCAGATTTTCCAGAAGAACAATTGCAAAAAGGAATAGAAATAGAACTTGAGCATACCAGCGATAGATCTTTAGCTAGAGAGATAGCAATGGATCATTTGGAAGAGTTTTCCAACTATTATGAAGAACTTGACAAGATGGAGACTAAACTAAAAAAGAAAGACTAAAACAAAGAAAATTGTTTAATCAAAAGCTCTGTCTGTTATATAGATAGAGCTTTTTTGTCGATATATAGTAGTCTGAACCAAAGGAAATAATTATGATAGTTTTTTTAAACATGAAAGATCACTGCTTGGACATTTATACTGATACAGGATGTAGACATTGTAGTTTTTCAGAAACAGAAACGATTAAACAGCTTATCGGGAACGAAAGAGTTATATATGTAACTAAAGCCATAGAAACTACAAAGAAGGATGTATTAGATATTGTAGGATCTTTAGCTAAAACTATGACGAAGAAGATGTTAAGGCAAGATAATGGAAAATCTTATATAAGAAGCACATCAAAAGGATATATGCATATTGCTGATATAGATATAACATTCAAAGGGCCAGCCCACTTTATCTCAATCGATGACCTTTTTGAAAAATATGGCAAAGATGTATTACAAAAACCAAATATTGATAAATTGCTAAGAAAAGGCAAATTGCAAATAATAACAGAAAGCGAAATAAACAAGATTACCCAACAAAACCTCGCAGAACAACAAAAGAGACAAGCTATGAAAGATCAATCTCTGGATGACATTCTCGTAGACGGTCCAGTCGATAGCTATCTAAGCGGAAGCGATGGAGGAGTTGATGGTCATTACGATGCAATAGAGATCGATGTTAAAGGAACAGGGGGAGGATCGGGAAACGAAGGGAATTTGTTGCCAGACGATTTTGCATAAAATGGAAATACTTATTATTAATCTTGGAAACTATTGTGACTGCTTTGTCTCAACGCCTATCGTTAAAGCATTAAAGGCTGAAAACGAAAATGTCAAAATAGATTGCGTTGTTAAAAACGAGAAAATACGTTCTATCTTTAAATATAACAAAAAGATCAGAAACGTCTTCACCAAAGCTAAATTCAGAAAAGCCACTGAAAAAACATACGATAGACTAATCAATTTTGATCCTTCTAGCTCTATCAAAGTAGAGGCTAAAGAGAAAGTTGGGTTTGGACACTCTAATGATAAAAAAGCGTTAGAAATACTCCACGGGAATAAAAAAACAAACAAAAATATCTTCCAAGTATATTTTAGCTTAGCTCAATTAAAATGGCGTGGCGAATCATACGATTTCTATTATCACCCAAAAACCAAAACAAAAAAAGATAAGACAGGTCTCTATCTGTCTAATACCAATCTTAAAAGATATATCATACAAAAAATGGAACTAAATGAAAGTACACTTTGGATAATCCCTTATCATGAAGATATTTTCAAAAGAATAGACGAAGTCAACAGATGCAACAACATAATAACAGACGACACGTTTACAATGCATATAGCCGTATTCCTTAGAAAACATGTTTTCTTTCTAAGGACTTTGCCCCAAAATACCAAAATTGAACTATTTGGTAAAGGTAATATTTTCCCCGTACCATTGAATTTAATAAAATGAACCACATAAAAATAGAATATACAAAACCAAAAAAGACAGTCTCAAAAATTAAACCAACATCCTACTCGGCACTTTCTTTTGGCATAGAAGGTAAATGTACAGGATATAGAACATCATTCTCTGTAATAAGCAGCGGATTACCTTCTCATAAAGATCTGACAGAACCATCAGACACAGAGGTTTTCATAGAAAAAACAAATATGACAGAAGATAATCTTGGAATAGCAACAATGTACGCTGGCATACTAGCGTCTAATAATCCCAAAGGAATAAAAGGATTAGTTCCAAAATCTAAAGCGTTCTACGTCAAAGCTATAAACGAGAAAAAGCATAGCTCAGTTAGTGCGATAGGAAGCTCAATATTATGGTCAATGATCCAAAAGGTCGATGTTGCTATATTAACTACTCTACCTAAAAAGAAATCATCACACATAGAACAAGTCCTAAGAAAAGCATATATGATGAATCTTTGCGTATTCGTCCATAGATCTAACATCTCAAAAGCATGGGAAGATAATCCACATATCACTATAATAGACTCAGAACAAGCTGAAACCATTTCTATAAAAAATAAAAATGATAAACTAGTCATAGCAGTAAATAATAATTATACGACATATCTGAATAATAAATATATTATTGCCGATGAAAAAACAGCATCTTTAAGCATTGCTGCTGGTCTAGCTTTAATTCTAATTCAAAAAAACAAAAACAACAAATCAAAATATACACCAAATTTTGTTCGAAATCAATTAATTAACCTTTCTAAAAAAGGATAATTGCACTAGTTTATTGAATTTAATGTTAAGTATTTGTTTTTTATATAGGTGAATAATGCCAAGTGCACTTAGAATAGTAGACGAGATTTCAGAACTTGCAGACGTAACTCTTGTAGCTTTAGCTAACGGAGATATCCTTAAATATGATACGGGAACTACGTCTTGGATCAATTTTCCTGGTGGGGCTCCAATACTGGCGATAACTACAAACCCAATAACGGGAGACTATACAGCAACTTCAACTGATCGAGTTATTCTATGTGACGCTTCATCCGGAGTTATGACTATAACTCTTCCACCAGTCGCTTCTTCGGAAGGTAAAGACTTCTTTATTAAAAAAATAGACTCTAGCAGCAATAATGTAAATATAGACGGAAATGAAAACGACGAGATAGATGGATGGGACATAATTATTGTTGCAACAGAAAATCAAACTATACATGTTGTATGCGATGGATCAGAATGGAGAATAATTTAAAGGATTTTTCAATATAATGTTTAATTGATACTATGAGCTATACACCATTACCGCAAGAAACAGAAGGCAATAGACCACAATCTATTACTTCAGACCAAAACACTCAACAAACGCTTGAGTCCATACTGAAAGAATTGAAAAAAATGAATCTTCATTTAAGTTTAATAACAGATAATATAATTACTAACCAAGAGGTAGGCTAATGTCAGATTTTTTAAGAGATGGAACTGGTAAAGGCTTTTTAGCTAAAGTTAACAGTAATAAAAGATTATGGGTTAATGCAGAGAGTGAGTCTATACAACACCTTATAAGTCTAAACGATCAACAAGCCTATCAGTGCATAGGAGTTGCAAATCTCGCTGCGGCAACCGTAGTCGGATTGCATTTTAAAAATACATCATCAACTAGAAATATGGTTATAACATATATAAGACATCAAATTATAGATAGTTCTGGTGGAACTGCATTCCCAAATGTTAGTAATTATTATAGAATCGCTTTAGGCAGAACTTATTCATCAGGAGGTAGCGTGACAACTCCTGTTAATGTGTTTGCTGGATCTGGAAATGATGCAGAAGTTACAGCTTATCAAGGTGCTCCAACACTTGCTGGAACGGCTACCGAAATAGATAGATGGTATACAAAGGCAGAAGGAGATATGCACGCTTTTAATAAAGAGGGAGCAGTAATTATAGGACCAAACCGAACAATGGAGTTATCTTACGTCGGAGATCAAACCAATGGAATTTTATATACAAGATTGTCGTTTATAATGAAGGAAATGGAGTAAGGGAGCTAATATGTCAACTTTTATTAAAGATGGGACAGGGAACGGTTTCCTCGCAGCAGTAGACGATGAAAACAGGCTAAGAACACAAAATGATAACCGCTCTCATATTTTTCATCATAGTCTTGAACATGAAAACGCTTTTAATACGTATTGGAGACACATCCAGCAAGTAAACGCTACAAATGAAGTTGTTGGATATTTTACGTATACAGGAAAAGCAAAAGGTATTGCTATAAGAAAAATAGTTTTTAGCACAAACTCTGCTGGCGAAACTAAATTCGAAGTTTTTGGGAATCCAACAACATTAGCAGGAGGAGTCGATACTACACCAACAAATTTTAATTTTGGATCAGCAAACGCTATAGCATCGACAGTTAAAGATACTAATAACGGAGCGACACCAATTACTTTTGCGACAGAAGGGATAGAACTCGCTGACATTCGTCTTGGATGGCAAGCTCAACCTACTTTTACTTACGAATACGATGATGCATTAATAATTGGACCCAATAATACAATGATGATTTTGGCAAATTCGGCAACAGCAGGAGATATTATTAGAGTAAATGTAATGTATTATGAATTACATGCAACATAAGGAGATATAGTGGGAATTCAAATAGAAGACGGTGGCGGGACTGGAAGAACTGTAAAAGTTAATTCTGAAGGTCAAATGAGTACGTTATCATCAATTGTAACGGCAGAGCATGAAGCTAATCATGAACATGGATTATCTTTTAACGCTCTTTTTGCAGCTACTCCAGCAGGAGCAGACGACGTAATTTTCTATCTAAAAAACACAAGCGATAAAGATATGGTCATAGAAGGAGTTTGGTGGCAAACTCCTTCAGCAGAACAGGTCTATTATAAGCTTGGCGATATAGTTGGGACAGCAGGAGGAGCAAGTTCAGAAACCATTACACCAGCAAATCTAAACGCTGGATCAGGAAACATAGCAGATGTTATTTGTCTTTCTAGAACTGCTGATGCGGCAGTAGACATAACAGGGGTATCTGGAGGTACTACAATACAAAAGTTATGGCTAACTAGTGCGGCAACAGTTAATTTTAATGCAGAACAAGATATTATAATTCCCAAAAACCAAGTTTTTACCATATATTGTGTTGCAGGATCTGTCGCTCTTAGGGGAACAGTTGTTTTCTATTTTATTGACAGGGAATAATCTATGTCTATAAAAGTACACATTACAGACCCATTGACAGGACGCAAAGCTTGTGTTGTTGATGGAGAAGAAGAAAATGCCCTAGTCGTAGCCACTCGTGTTTTAAAAACATATGAGAATACTATAAAGTTTTTCTCTGATACAACTTATGGCTCAGATATGAACCAAGACGCATCATTCTCAGGTACTCCAGAAAACGTTCATAATGGGAATGGGATAGACGATGTATATTGGACAGCATCATCTATATCAGGTGTTAAATATACATTTAATTATGCTGCTGGAGCACCACCTGCCGCTCATGGAGGCACAAATGTAATACGCACAAATGCAGCAGCAGTTGGTAATGTTATGCAAATAGATAAAGGGTCTAATCTTACGGTATCATCATATACCGCATTAACCATATGGATAAAAGTTATTAATAACTGGGCAGCAGGTGATTCATACTCAGTATATGGATGGGATACAGGAACAGTAGCACAAGTAGGTACAGCAGTATTTTTAGAAGATTATTTTAGCTTCTCTACGTTTAATACATGGCACTTGATATCCATTCCCCTTACTGACATGGGATTAACCTCTGGAACCATAGATGCAATAAGAATAGAAGCAATTACTAAATCAGGTGCTGCACCAGATTTTTACATGGATGATATACAATTCCAAGAAACAGGAGGTTCAATTAAGTTTGTAGTCAATGCTGATAAAGATACTTGGTTCCATGTCGATGAGTTTACAATTTCAGTAGCAGACGCTATTACTGGAACATTAGCAGATGCAACAATGCCTTATCTTGCTTATGACAAGTTTTTAGGAGTTACACTGACTGTAGGTTTAAACTATCAACGGGTACAAGACGGAAAAACTTTATTTACGCAAACTGTACTATCTTTGATGGATTTCATGCAATTACCAGGTACAATTATTGCTGGAAGTGGTAGTGATGGAACTAATACATGGGTGACATTAAGATCTCAGCATATGGAGCCTTTATTATTGAAACCAGAAAATGATGATGAGTTAAGTTTTACTGTCTCAGACAATTTATCTGGATTGTTGCATTTAAGGATAAGTGCTGGTGGTAGAACAGAAAATAGAGCATAGTATTTTAAAATTAGTCTAAATCTTTTTTCTTCCAAGTCAGAGGAACCTTCTCTCCTTTTCCATTTATGGCTTTTTTAAATTCATCCATTGATATTGTTGTTATTCCACCAAAAAAATCAGGAGAATCATAATGCTTTAGATATGCTTCTTTTGCGTCTTTTTCTGAATCGAACCCTAACATAATTTTCAACTCATCAAAGTCACCTGTCTCTTTATCTACTTGAGTAACAGAATATGCATTTTCTGCTTCTTCATCAGGACCAAGATATACATCCAATCCATCACCGTCATCTCCTATTAACTTTGTTACGAATCCATAGTCATATTCGAATTCTGTTCTCCATTCGTTTCCGTCTGGGTCTATTCCATAACGAACTGTACCAGCAGCATTCTCGATCTTCACCTTTATATCAGCGAAATCTCTTTCATATCCTAAATTTTCATCTATAGCTCTCTTGATTCTCTTTGAACGTCTATAACTGCTTGTTTCTATAATTTTCATAACACTTCCTTTTCTGTAAGGTTCTATTATATATTTCGCAAAAAATAAGAAAAACCTTCACAAAAAAAGAAAAGCAAGCCAAAATGACTTACCTTTCTTTCCTATGACTACCTCTATGGTTACAGTCTGATGACTGTTAGAGCTATTTTATATTTATATTTCGCAAAAATTATACAACTCCTTTATAAATTATATTCAAATAATTTCTTCCCACAGTCATAAATTCTGAAAAGTCCTTTATCTTTACTCCACTCCCTCTCAGTTATCTCTTTGGGACATCCGCTATTAGACTTCTTCTGACTCTGCTTAGATATGTATTTCTTAGTTTTAATATCCCAATAAAAATAATCAGGAGCAGACTCACTTACCAAATCAAATCCCAAAACCCCATAAATATTCCCCTCAGTCCAACAATTGTCAGACCAAGATATAATCTTGTCATATCCCTCATTCTTAGCCCACTCCTTAAAATATTTAAACAACTTACTAGATCCACCCTGTACATTAACCCCACTATCAAAACATAACCTATTCAAAACGATAGATTTACTATCAGATCCCTGTCTATGATGTCTAGATGCTGTCATAGATGCAACTATCTTTCCCTTATAAACAAGATTAAAAAACTTTTTAGTTCCTTGACCATATCCCTGTATATGATTAGCATTGAAGAACTCCTTACAAGGGTCGCTGGAGACCTCACACTTCCTCCCTGCGACCTTAACAGCGTTTTTATTCAGTATTGTCCTTATAAAGTTTAAAAGCTGCTTAGAACGAGTCTCCCACTGATACTCAAAGATATGAAATAAACGAATTCCTCTCTCTCTACACATCTTAGTCTTGTTAATATGCTTCCTTCTAGCATCTTTAACATCTAAAACAGCCTCTGAATGCCAATAACTGCCATTAAACTCAATAGCAAACTTATTCTCAGGTAAATATATGTCTAACTTATAAGGAGATATGATTTTTCCAGCTTTAACTAAGATTTCGCCAAAATAAAATTCCCTTATTGTCTCTACAATTAACTTTCTCTGCTTATTTATCTTTCTAAGGTTTTTCTTTAAAGATTTCTCATCTTGTACCGTAAGATCAATGTTTTTATAGTCCTCAGTCAACTTAGAAAGAGATATCTTCTTCCCTATATCCTTATTACTACTTGCCTGCTCAAATCCATATCTCTCAAAATTAGTCTTCTTAGCCTTCTCCCTAACCTTAATATCTAAAAAAGGAGACTTCTGCTGCTTCATCTCTTCTATTTTACATTGCTTATGACATGCAGACCCAGACTTGTTATAAAACCCTTTTCGTATCTTATGAGGTTCTCCGCAGTAACGGCATGAGCATATAATGAATTTGGCAGAAGCTTTTCCGTATTTATCTGGATTGTAGCCATATTCTTTTATAGTCTCATTAACTAATATGACAGATTCGTAATTAAATATTTTTCTTGACATTCTTGTTTCCTTATAAGCTAAATGCTTTCTTTACAACTTCTATATGCTCAGGTAGAAATCTAGGTCTACCCTTCTCACTAATCCTATAACAAGGGATCTTACCGATCTTAACTAAATGAGCTAATTGTTGATAGTCAATGCCTAACTCGTCAGCAACAGCTTTCATTCTTTTTGCTTCAAATCTCCATTCAGGTAAATCAAATTTATAATCATAACATTTAACGGGAGACTTTTTTCCAATGAACTTAAAGAAGGCAGGGACAGCAGTTGTTTTAATCTGTATACGATTGTCTCCATTTCTATAACAATCTATACCCTTTTCTTTCATTTTATCAGCTAAAAACTCAACTCTTTCTTTATCGAATCCATCAGTTGATAAACGAATAACTACAGTATTATTCTTTTGCACACAAGATCCGTCTCCTAAGTACCATAACATTACAGATTTAGGAGTTATTCTTACATCATCTGGTGGTTGTTTTAGCCATTTTCCTGTTTTCTCGCTTTTATGATACCAGCGGTTGTGCTGTGCATATAAATCAGGATGAAATTTAGTTCTTCCCATCCAAACAAAACCAGAGGACATGCTTGAACTCCTATATTCTTTACAATATGAATTATACGATGAGAACCATTTCATCATATAATTGCAGAACTCTTCATATTGTACACCACAAGCTAGTCTTGTAATGTCTAGAGTTCCTGTAGTTTGAGGTTTATGAATTGATCCATCTCCCAATAAAAACCCATCAATGGCTTCAATGATGCTTTCTGTCATATAACTTATAGACCAATCAAGTGGATTTTCTTCTCTATTTCTTTTTGCTTCTGACCTGTTTCTACCTATACCTAATTTCTTAGCATAATTATATAATGTACCTACGTGAACATTATATCCTTGTTTTAACAGCATTTCTCTTATCTTTGGATATGACATTCTTCCTCGTATATAATGTTCTGTGAAAAACTCTTCTGTCAATAAATTTGTATAGTGGGGTTGTTCTCTCATATTCTTATTCCTTTCTGTTTTAAGATATATCTTATCTCTCACATACATATCGGCAAATCAGAAGGATTTCTTTAAAGAAAATTTAAAATATTTTTACTACTACTTATTATAAACCTCTTCGTATGTTATAAAAATCGGATTAATAAAAATGTATATAAAAAGAAGGGCAAGACATAAATGACTTGCCCTTCTAAACTTATAACGACTATTAAGAACCAGCAGCAGTAGTTACCTGAATCAGTGAGACAGCGTAATCATTGATTACAACTATACCAACTTCTTCGTAGATAACCCAGCCCAGTCTCAATTTTTTAGGATCATCAGCAGGCAGTACTGTGATATCTTGTCTAATTGGGAATGCTCCAACGGTATCTGGCGAAGCGACTACCAGAATTTCGTCAGTTTCCATTCTTGAAGAGACATGGATATCGGCTGTCCACAGGTGACCATAAAGGCCAGTGGTGATGATTTCACGAGTCGTTGCCTCGTCGTAGAAATCTTTACCGAAGGTTCTGATTGAAGCATACTGGTTAGCATGAAGAACGATCTTCGTAGCAACAAGGTCATGCTGTTCGATCAGACGGAACGCGGTGTTCAACGAAGCGGTTGTCAGCGTACCAACGTTGGTTACGACTTGTGTACCCAGCGTATTTGCGGCTGCTGTCAATGCTGCGAAGATGTTCGTATCTTCTTCCTTCTGGATAGCTTCTTTAGCCTTGATCTGAGCACGGTCTACAATGTAGAATCTACGTGCCTTGATTTCAGACAGTCTAACGGTTGGGTGAGCAGCGATCTCGAACGTAGGAACGAGAATTTCTTCTCCTTCTTGGATCTGATCTGGTACAGCACCTCTACGAGCAATAACATGTGCGATTGCAGCAACGTCACGTTCGTAACGAGCAAGTGCGCCCTGTGGAAGTTCGTCAACCATCAGAAGCTTACGTCCAACAGCTTGATACTCCAATGAACGTCTGATAGGTTCTACCATAGCTTGTGCCAAGGCAACTCTACCTTCATCGGTGTTCAAAGCCTGTGCAATAATTTCTTCTTTTTGCGAATCAGTAAGTGAATTTTTTGCTAAAGCCATTTTAATCTCCTTTTTATATCTGTCTTTAAATATTCCTTGAAATTTTAAAGTACTCGATGTTAATAAATACTATTTAACTACTTAACTGCTTTTAGTGAACAAGAATGAACTCAAGGTAGTTACCAAGAGTGATTGAACCGGATACGTCTGTGCCAGGTACTCCACTTGGGTATGCACCAGGAACAGTTACGCAAACACCCATAACGACAGCAGAACCAGCACTTGCATTACTAATATCACCATTTGCGTCTGAATAAAGCGGATCGTTAGTCGTGTACGATAGGTCTGCATACTGGTCGCTCAAGAAACGTCCACCGCCTGTATAAACGGTAAGCAGAGCAGATGCGACTGTCTCATCGAAAAAGTCAGAGACTCTATTCTGAGTCGAAGTCGTTCTATTTCCGCCAGCACCAATTACAAGGTTAGTAGAGTAAGGTGTACCGCCTCCAGCATTCATAAGGTTATCGCCAGCGATGCCAAGAACTCTATCTCCAGCGGTGTCTACCAACTGAATGAATCCAGTTGTACTGAGTTCGACGCATTGACCAGCTTCGATTGTACCATTAGTTGAGAAGTCCCAATCTGGGTCTACATTGAACTGATCTGCAACTACGTGTTGAACAGGTATTAAAGCCATGTTAATCTCCTTTTATCTTTTGTTTTATCTTCCGTACTTTTGACGGAGTTCTGTGTCTGGAATACTATCGGCCTCTTTGTTTCTTATATCTAGACTGAACAAGCCTTGCAGTTTACCTGTCAATTCATCTTGTGGATTGACATGTTCTGATTGTGCTCGTTTTTCTGTACTAGTCTCAGAGATAAGTACGGCTGGCCCTTCTAATCCGTCAGACGAAGCGTCGAGTCCTTTTTTCACAAACATACCTTTTTCAAGGTCAGCCAATTGACTTGGCTGATAAGCAGAAAGTTCTGCTACCTTAGTTGCAAGCTGGCCGACTTCAATGAGTCCGCTTTGCAGCATTCTACCAGCTAATGCGTATGCTTCTTTAGTTACTTTGGAATCTTCCTTGCTACTCGCAAGTGCTCCGCTATCAATTTTCCCCGTCATTTGATCTTCTTTTTCTGGGGCGATTTTTTCATTATCTTTTTCGCCGCCAATTCGATCATCTTTCGTAGGAATATCTGGTGTATCTTTAACAGGATCTGGCTTGTCGCCAATAGATTCCTGTTCGTTACCTATAAAATCATTGTCTTCTGGAATTCCATCTGGTGTAGTTTTTGCTTCAGGGATGTCGCCAATAGATTCTTTTTCATTTCCGATGAAGCTGTCTCCGCTGTAAGGCTTTACATCTTCGTCGTCTTGAACTTGTTCTCTTTTGACTTTCTTTTCATCAGCATTTTTTACAAGCGTGTCGGCAAGAGCGTGAACTCTATCTTTTGTAGATGCTGCTTTTGCATTTCCTGCACCCTCTTCGCCGCCAGTTGCTTTATTATCAAGCTCAGGCTTTAAAGTAGGATCATCTTTTTCGCCGCCAATCCTGTCGTCTTTCGTAGGAGCGGAAGCATTATCTAGTTTCTGCAAATCTGACGATTCATCGCCCATTGTTGCAGTTCCAGTTGGTGCAGAAGGTTTATCGGCAGTAAATGAAGACTCATCGCCAATCGTTGAATTTCCAGAATAGTCTTTTGCAGTATCTTGAGCATTCTGAAGACCAATTTTATCGGCTGATTTGTTGAGAACAGCAAGAACGCCCGAAAGGTCCATGTTGATCTCGTTTGTCTTATTAATGTGTCCTTTACTCATTTGATTCGATTCCCTTACAATGTCTTCGTCTGTGTCTGCGACAGTTCGTGGGTCACCTTCTTTGAACTGTCTTTCTTGTATATTCTCTATATGCTCTTCAGTTCCTCTATTATTTTCACAATTTTTTAATTCGTCTTCGACTGGAGCAACATTATCTGAGGTTTCGACAGGTGCTTCAGCATTATCTGAACCCATTTCCATAGGTTTTGTTTCGCCACCGCAGCATCCAGGTTCCATTGATTTTGTTTCGCCGCAATGAGGACAAACTTCGCCGCCAGCAGACATGTCTTTTTCTTCGCCTTCGATAATTTCGCCTTCAAGAGCCTCTTCGTCATCGATCTCGTCAATGATCTCGTCGCCGATAACGCCATCAGTTACATCATCTACGATCTCATCAGTTGCGTCTTCAACGATATCGTCTGCTCCATCAATTCCTTCTGGTCCTTCGATTTCAACGTCAACTTCAACGCCTTCATCAATTCCATCATCGATTCCATCGATTTCATCGCCTCCTCCAGTAGCAATTTCAACTGCTTCTGCGACTTGTTCTGCGACTTCTATTGGAAGTTCGATAGTAACGGTAGCTTCACCGCCATCTTCGCCTTCGCCTTCAAACGGATCGAAATCGCCATCAAAGTCACCGCCACCGTCAAATTCATCTTCAGGACCGTTGAAACCTTCGTCTTCTTCAACCATATCGCCGATCTCGTCGGAAACGATGTCATCGAACTGAGCGTATTTAGCTTTCATTGTTTGACAAATTGTTGAAGCTTGTTTCAATTGGAAACCTTCTCTTACATAATCTTCTATGCATTCTTCGGTTCCGCTCTTATCGCACCAAATGTCAGCAACTTTGATAGCGAGGTAATTTGAATAAACTTCTGCTTTCTTAAGAGATTTGCAGATTGCGTCACAAAGAAGTTCGCCTTCGTAAGGCCCGCTCAGAGCTACAGCATCAAGACCGTATCTTCGTGCAATTCTTTCTTTGCAAATTTCTTCTGGGAAATCTTTGACAGGACCAAGAGACTGTTTATAAATGCTTATTGCAGATTTAGCAGAACTTGCTGTTTTTGTAAGTCCAGATTTCTTCATAGCAAGAATGACATTACCCTTTTCTTTAGGACTCAAAGCATCAAATCCAGCTTCTGTGATATCGCTTGATGCAAGAGCTTTAATGAACATATCTTTCTTTCTTGAGCAATCGTTACATTCGAAGTCTAATGCTGTTGGGTTCCATTCCCATTGAGCATAGATTACTTCTGGTTTATTTTTATTAATTGCGTAAGATACTTTATAAGATAAACCAGTATCTAGGCATTTTCTTTCGCCATCAGCCAATTTGACAGTTTGAGTTGTTCCAGTGAAAGGACTGACTGAACCTAGCTCAATGCCTGCTTCGGAAATCTTAGTTGCTGCTTCTTTGGTTATTTTAGCCATTGCAGCAAAGTTTGTGTTTGCCATTGCTGGCATTCCAGCAGTTTCAGCTACAGGTTCTTCCATAGCACCAGGTTCTGGGAGTTCAAAGCCTTCTCCTTCGATTGGGCTATCCTCTTCTATCCCATCATCTTGACTGTCACCTAGGACATCAGCCCATCTAGTAACATTGATAGAAACTTTATATTCAAACTCAGATTGACAATTATTACATTTACCAGCACCTTTGATGATATCGACATCTTGACTGGTACAAACTGGGCAAACAGAGCCAGGAGGTTTAGGCATTAAATCTTCAGTTCCACCCAAATCGTCTCCAAGGTCAGAATTTTCGAAACTTTCCATTGGAGCTTGATCCATTGGATCGCCGCCAGCATTAGGAAGCGTAGCTCCTGCTCCTGGTCCTTGTGCTGCTCCACCTTGCCCACCCATTTCTCCACCCATCATTTGAGCTTCTTTAACCAAAGTATTTCTTCTAGCTTGTCTAGAGGCTTGAGTATTTCTCACGCCTCTAGCTAACCCTGGAAAATCTCTTTCAAGTCTTCGAGAACGTGGTTTTGGTTTGCCAGTTTCATCTAACTCAAGTTGATTAATAGTGCTGTCTGCTAAATTCGCAGTATCATCTTCTTCTATCCAATTATTTCTTCTAGCTTGTCTACTTGCCAAAACGGGATCAGAGGAATCAACAACTTCCTCTTCTTCAACTTTTTTGTCAGGAAGGAAAGGATTAGGTTTTTTAGGTGAATCAATTTTAAATTGAGCAACAGATGTTTTTTCTTCTTCAGTCAAAGCATTAATATCTTTAACGGTTGCAACTACGATTCCAGCCTTTTCATCGACATCTATATTTGTAATAGCTGTTTTAAGATCGCTGTCATCAATCTGCTTGTCTGCAAACTTATGAGTTGCTTCTACAAACGCTTTCTTATTTGTTATATCTGCTCCGATCTCGCTGATAGAAGCTTTAATCTGGTAAAGACCATCTTCTTCTCTACCAAGTTCGTTAATAGCTGAATCGAACTGTGCTGTTTTGGATACAACTTCATCAACTGAAGGTCCATTAGCAAGTTTAATTTTAGCAGATTCTTCAGCCTGCTTTAAACCTTTTTCGCTAGAAAGGACATGCTTAGAACCTTCAATGAGGTCATCGGCACTAATATCTTTAAGGTTGCTACTCATGCTTGCAATTAAAGCGTCAACTGCATTTGGAGTCTCTACGCTTGACGATGCAAGTTTAGAGAAGTAATTATATTTACTTTTTTCTGCTGCAATAGTTTCTTTCTTGTTTGGCATAGCGTTAACAAGAACAAGCATTGCTGCTTTATTGATATTTTTAGGATCATTGATAAAAGCTGATGCTTTCATTACTTCAGCAGGAGTCTTATTGTAGAAAGCGATTGTATCAGAAACAGAGTCCATAGCTAATTTGACAACCTTTGTTGGATCGAACGTATATGCCCAACGAGCAAGATCACCATCCTGTTGAGGAAGCTGTTTTTCAGTGACAACGTTCCAATCTGTATATCTGTGATGAGATAGGAAGTCGCCCATTTGTTTTTCTGTTATAATATCATCTTGATCCTTACTAAGTTCAGAACCAACTAAACGACTCATTTCGGTCCATTGCTTTTCAGTGATAACTTCTGGATAGTCTCCCCAACGAGCAACATAATCAGCAGTAACGCTATTGAATTGCTTTTCGGTAATAACTTCATAAGATCCAGTACGTTCTTGTGGGCTAGGCAATTTACCTGTCAAGCCAGCATCTTTATGTTTATTAGGATCATTGAGTTGTTTCTCGGTGGTAACGTCAAGGTTTTCTTGCCATTGCTGCCCAGCCCCTGTATCCTTGTCTGGTAGTTGCTTCTCGGTAATAACATCTGTTGCTCCAGCAGTCTTTTCTATATCTTTACTTTGACTGTCCTTGGTGTCGGCCATATTTAACTCCTTATTTGATAACATATCTTGAGATATATTTGTAAGATTTTCACTTAGTTTATTAAACTTCTCTATTAATATTTGAGAATGTTTTAAAAAGTCCTCTTTTTTTCTTGATATTTTTGGAACGGTTACAGTTCCAAGCCCACTCATGTCAGATTGTTGCGTTCCAGAAGGTTGTCTTGGAGCAGTTGGTTGGAGAGGCTCAGCCCCAGGAAGTGGCTGTTGTTCAGCACCAAATGGCTCTGCTCCCTCTTTTGGAAGCTCTATAGATTCTGCTCCAGTTAGTTGTGGAGAAGGGATCTGTCCATAACCCATTTCTGTAAGTTCATCAGAGATAGATTGCATCTCAGCTAAAGTTTTTACTAAATCACTAACATATTCCATAGAAACATATTCTTTTTGAGCCATTAACGATTTAGCTACTTTCTCAACAATATCCATTGCAGTAACAAGCTCATCTAACTCTTGTTTCCCAGCAACTTTTTTCATTTGACCGTCTATAGAACAAGCCCCTGAATCGCAAGCTTGACTTTCAGCCATTTTAACAATTCTATTTTTGAGAGATGCAACTTTCTGTTCCATACCTGTTTTATTAAATATCTCTTGAACTAAACAATCATGACAAGCAGGATTTACTACGAATGAATCTTCGATAAATTTGATACCAAAGTTATGCTCATATATCTGAGCTTCTTTATGTTCGTTAGTTTTACTATCTTTTGATGTAGATCCGCATATAGGACATGTATCTTCGTGTCCTTCTATTTTGATAGGACTGTCATGGTATAAACATTTTTGTTTTCCGCTAAACTTTTTGTTTTTTCTATGTTTCACGCAATCGCAATATTCGTCAGCTACAGATGCACAATTGTGGCAAATGCTGCACATAGAAGAGGTTACTGAGCAGTTGTGCGTAGCTATGTCATTAATTATATAGCTGTGATCGCTATTTTTATCATCTAATTTACCTACTTGTACATAATATGTTGTTTCTTCATTGGATATAATCTCTACATTTTTAATTTTATGAGCCATGTAGCAGTCATATATAAATGAATCTGATTTAGTTCTAATAGCTTTTAAATTGTTATGTGCTTTAGAACTGTATTTATGAAGAACAGTGCTAATCCCATTTGTCATATATAACATATATTCAACATATTGTGTACTTTGATCCATAACCGTAGAACTAGAAGCTGTTCTTTCGTGTTTAGACAAACAGGCAGAAACGCCAAGTCTCATACATATAATACGCATTCCAGAAAGAAGATCAACTGATGCAGAAGATGCTTGCATTGCTCCCTGTCCTGAAGATTGTCCATTTTTCGTAGTTCTTTTTTTGATAGAACATCCATCTCCGTCTAGATATGCTCCAAGTATTAGTTTTTGTTGATTTTTGGGAAGAAGTAATACGTCGTTATGAAGCTTTTTATCATGACTCCCTCTGCCTACATATTTGTCGCACAATTCAGCTAATTTTTCATTCCATGTAACAACATATAAACCATTTCTTTCTAGCTTCTCATCTATTCTTACTTTTGAATCAGGAAAATTAGTTTTAAGAACATCCAACAATTTAATATAATGTTGACTTTCTTTATCTTGCATTCCAAGACAAAACCCTACACTTTTTTCGTTTATATATCCTTCAGCAGCATATAATCCAAGCAAAAAGGCAATATCGTCATTAATCTCATCTACTACTATTTCTTTTTGCGGAACATATTCAAGTACGTAGTCTCCGGGCTTAATTGATCTAGATTCAATAAATGATGGTTTTATTTCATCTCTAATTTCACTTGGAGTTTTTCTGTATAGTTTTTTAGATTTATTAGTATAGTATATATCTTCTGATTTAATTGCTAACAATGGATGCTCGTGACTTAAAGCTAATCCTTTTGTATTTCCATTCCATTTGACAAGATATAATTCATCATGTTCTTGAGTTTTACAGACAACTTCAATTTGTTCTTTTTTGCCTGTATGGGTTCGTACTGTATCTCCCTTTTTAAGCTCTTTAACTTTCTTCTTTGATCCGTCTCCCATTAGTACGAGATCGTTTCCACGAGTTGCTCCCATGCTGGAACCTGTGACAATTTCTTGTTCTATTCCCCTAGCCAAATCAGGCCACGCAACCCTATCTACTCTTGCGATAGTGTATATCCCACCCATTTCTTTGTCATACCAAGCATGAGCTATAATGCCTCTTGCCTTTTCTATATCATCATTTTGGTGATTACAAAAGACAGGAACGCCAACGAATGAAGGTGTTGCTTTAATTAACTCGCTCTCAGAGAAAGCATCTCCATTGTCGTTTACTTCATCTTTTTTGATAGCAAATATTTTTACAAATAAATGTTCTGGATGTTTGTGAATAGCAGAACCAATATCAAAACCGCCTAAATCAGATTCTCTGTTTTTCATAATAGAAGCAGTTTTAATTCGCTTCATATTATATTCTGTCCAATCAGGTCTGTTTAGAGGATCTACTTTTTGGATAGTTAAATTGTTTGTTGCTATTTTGTTAAAAGCCATTTTATGTCCTTTTTTAACTGTAGTATTTTAGTATCAATTTGAATGAGTACATAGAAGCAGTAGCGGTTTGTTGGTGGTTAAAATATTCAGATTATTCAACATAATTGAATTAATCGTCCCACCATCTCATCCAGTGATACCAGTGGTTGGTAAGCCATTTAGGTTCAGTAATCAGAATCCAACAGACTCCAACTCCAGCAATTATTACAAGTCCCATTTCTATTTCCTCAAAAAGTAAAACATAGGTTAATCCGTTGATTTAATTTTAAGTCTTTCTTTCAATCTAGCGACTTCTAACAGAGTTTCCGATAGTCTTATTTCAAGTCTATCAATATTTTTGGTCTGCTCTGTATCTCTAATTAGCATTATCTCTTTAATACTTTCCATCTGATTTTCAATCTCACATTTATCAGCCATAACTTTTTGAATTTTTGTTATGTCCGCTCTCATATAGTCTAAATTTTGGTTCATCGGTTTCATCATGGCATAGACACCAGCTATAACCAACAACAGTGAGATCACGCCAGCAAAAGCCTTAGTGGAACTCCCCTGAGCTTGTCCATTTTCACTAGCTTTTCTAGCACTTTCGTTTATCGTTACCGTTGAAGGCGTATTATCTGTACTCATTTTCTTTTTATCTTTCGTTATACAGTAAAAAATCCTTTAAAATAATAATTATCCTTTAATGTGTCTAGGTATTTCAACAGGGGCTAAACTACTTTCATCGTATTTTGGTTGTCCCTTGGGAAATGATATTCCCCACATCTCTACTGCATGACTCAAAGCAGATAAAATATTAGTAAAGTATTTTCCACTAGGAGCATAAGCTTTCACCTTTTCTCTTTTATATCTTGGAGGAAGTTTTTTAACTCCTGCAAAAAAGGATTTTTGACCACTTTTTTGGATTGCTGGTCCGACTACAACAAAATAATCTGAATTAGTCGTATAGTCGTGTCCTTCCCATCTGTGATACGAACCGGGTCCAATCTCTTTTTCAAAACGTTTTTTAAGAGGAGCAGATCTTTCGTGATAGGTTTCATCCCAACGGATGCCCCTGTCACGGATTCTTTTCCTACTAGCAAATTTTAAAAGATTGAATGTTATCATGTCCCAATTAAATACATATATCCCAGATTGTCATCTAGCTCAACCTTTTTGTATATAAGTTTAGCAGGGTCGCCTTCTGAGATTTCATTAGCTATTTTAATTATTTCACCATCTTTTGCATTTTTCCTTTGTTTATCTGCGTCTTTAATATTTTTTATCACAACATCTCGCACAGCATCAATGCGTTCTTCTATAGCCTCTTCATTGAATCTTAAAATTCTCCAACCAATATTAGATAGTTTTTGATCTCTTTGAACGTCATGAGCTTTTGAATCTGCTTGATCGTGCCAGATAGAACCGTCCGCTTCGATGCCCATGCCTATATTCGGAATAGCAAAATCTATAACATACGGTTGTTGCTCTCCAGCGACTGCTACTTTGTATTGCGCAAACATTCTATACTGCGGCGGTAATCCTAGGTCCATAAGCATTTTGTACATTCTTCCTTCAAGCTTTGTAAGCTTGAGCATAGGTTGAACTTCAGGTTCAGCTTGTTCTTGAGGACCGTTGCCTTTGCCTCTTTTTTCAACTTTTAATGGAGGTTCCATACCGCCTGCTGCCGCTCCCATACCAGGTGCTCCTCCCATCCCGCCTGGCATACCACCAGGCATTCCTCCTGGCATACCACCTGGCATACCGCCCATTTCTCCCATATCGCCTCCAGGCATTCCTCCCATACCGCCCGGCATTCCTCCTCCACCCATATCGCCACCAGGCATTCCAGGCATTCCACCCATTCCTCCACCACCCATCTGACCACCTGGACCGACCATAATAGCTTCTTCCCTTATCCTCTCAATTTCTTGGTCATAATCTAAATCAAACTCTTCTAACAACGTTTGAGATGATATTAGCTGTTTATCATGAAGCTGTACAAGCATTTGTTTTTGACTAGAAGTATCTCTAAGTTGTAGATCATTCCATTTTATAGTTGGATGAAGATAAACAGTCTCGCCAATCTCTTTACTTTCTTCCTCATCAATAAATCCTTGCATCATGGCAATAGGAAGGAAAATATGCTGTTCAATCCATTCCGCTAAAGAAGCACGCCAACTTTCAAGCCTTCTTATCATGACTTCGACGCCAACCTGTGCTGACGAATAACTACCTGCTTCTCCATTGAGTAACGCTTGATTCAGCATAAATCCATCAAGAAGTTCTTTCCCAATTTGTTCTATTTCATTGCTAATGTTATGTATCTTTCCAGACGCACCGTGCCAATTATAGTCAAATGCATGGTGAGTGACTAGCGTTAAATTAGGATCATTTGCAACAGCAGAGAGTTGGTTTGAAACGTCTGATATGTCTTGTGGAACAGCCGGTCTGTCTTTGTCTCCTATTTTCACAACTCTAACAGGAAGAATAAGTCTTTCAGCTACAATCCAGTTAGCTGTCATTAACTTAGTCTTGTAAGCAAGGACAGTAAATGCCCTTCTAAGCAATGGATTACCATATGCCCCATAAGGACTAGGATTATGCTTAATATGGCTTACAGACCTATTAGAGAGGGGTATAGGAGCACCAGTAGAGACTAACTCAATCAGTCTCTGAGGAAGATTGTCATAAATCTGTTTTGGTCTTTTTCTTTGGACAATCATTCTTAGTTCTTCATCTGGAACTAAAGCTATTACTGGCTCAGATACAAGTGGGTTCATTTGTACTTCAATCCAATCAGGATTGAGTATAACAATTCTACTTATGGAACCGCCAGAGTGATTACATGATTCTCCATTCGGGAGCGTTCCACTTCCACCACAATGGTTACAAGCTACTTCTACCCAAGGAAAAACGTCACCAATAAGAAAATTCTCATGACTAATAAGTTTTGCCCAATGATTGATTCTTAATCTTTTAGTTTGACGTTCATAATATTTTAGAACTTTTTTGTTTTTGCATTCAAGTTTAAAACCGTTGACTGGGAATGTTGCATAGAAATCTACAGCAGCAGCTACTTTGCATTCGTTGTCATAATAAAATCGACATTGATGAACTGCGATACCATTGGCAGTTACTGTATATGAACCAGGAACCCTTATATCATATACGTCTCCTTCATAATCAAATGATTCATTAGATACAACAGGAGAAACAACAAAATTTTTCCAGAAAAATCTTCTGTTATCTTTTTTTCCTCTTGTCCAAAATTCGTCTAATTTTCCAGGGACATATTCTGCAAGTTTTTCTAAATCAGAAGAAGAAATATTTAAGATATATCTATGCGTGTTTTTTGTTTTAAAGGTTTTTTTAGATCTACTAATAGGTTGTTTATTTAATCTAGCAAGAATTCCGCATCTAAAACACATGAGCATTAATTGATTACCTAGATGACGAGAATAAGTCGTAATTTCAACGCATGAGTTCTGCTTATTGTAAGATCCGTCAGATTGTATGTATGCCCCTATAACATCAAGCTGAAGTTTAGGATTTAATAGTGTTACTTGATCTGTAAATTTTTTCTCTGCTCCTTTGCCTTTTACCAGTTGAGAAGCAAAATTATAAACAGATTTTGTTGCATTGCAAGAAGAAACTACTTTATCACTATGTTTAAGTGTCCCAATATAAGTTTGACTACTTCCTAAAGATTTATATACATTGTCAATACACGGCTTTACATATTCTACTTCATCTGTATTCATGCAGATGCCAGCATAGCTTTTTTTGTTATCGTTCCCACTACAGACCCATCCATCTGAAGCTAAATGACCTGCATATCTAGCTTTATCTTCATCATCAATGATACTAGGAATTATATCTGTATTGAATGGAACAAGGATATGATCGCCTTTTTCTATGTTTCTAGCTTTAATTTTTGATATTTTATATTCTTTATCTATACATTCTTTACATTTATGTCTTTCGCATGTAGGAGCAACATGATCAACTACGCATTTTTTCTTATTCCATTTGCTTTTATGACATTGAATGTCTTCTCTTTTTATAACAATACAATCATGATCATTTGTTAGAGAAAGCGGTTCTGCTATTCCAAGGGCTTTGATCTTGTTTGCTTTTTTCTTTACTTTATGTTTTGAGGCTTTATCAGGAAGAGACATATTTCCATGTCCGTCTTGAACGATTGTGGCGTCTTTGCTGTCTATAGACCTAATACACGAAGAAGTAAGGTCATTCGCCTCATCAAAGAAAAATTTGATCGACTTCAAAGAGCCATCGTAAGTTGTTATATCGCAAGGAGTTCCATCATATCCACATATATAGCTCCATTGATAAACTTCTCGTCGCCTCGATGCAATTTGCCAGTTCTGAGGAGTGTGAAGTGGGCTAAAGAACATAGGTTGAGTCCAGATAACGGATGCTCCTGACCCAGCCATTTGTGAGCATTTTGTTATAGGCATATTAGCTGTAAGGCTACTAACTAGTCCGCTTTTATTTTGATAGCCATTTCCATTTCCAGTGTTATAGCCCTTTGTCGAAGCAATCAAGGCTTTCTTTCCTTGAGTGTCTTTTTTAAGTAGTGAAAGTTTTTTGATAGGCATAAGTCCTCCAAATTGGCTTAACCATCAATGGCTAAGTCTGTACAAGATTTTTCTACTTCTGTATCGTCGTAATTCTTGCCATCACTATACATAACTTCATCTTTACACATTTTAAATTCATCAGATTTGTAATCGCCAAGCCTTTCTTTCTTCTTTTTTTTCTTTTTAGGTTTCTCTTCTTCATCGATTCCAGCTTGTTTAGTGTTTGCTGCACGAGTAAATGGAGTATTTTTCTGTATAAAGATACCTTCATCTCTATATGGATTAACTTGTTTTCCTTTGTCTGCTGGACTTCTTGGAGTTACTCCTCCAATATTTTTATGTGTTGAATTTGCTCCACAGTTAGGACACATAGGGGCATCGGAGGCAAGATTTGATCCACACATCGTACATGTAGTTTTGGGTTCAGTTGCACCAGGACCATCTATGTATGATGATCCAGGGGGTTTTCTATCTTTGAGTTGAGCTTCAGTTAGCTTTTTTTTTTAGATGAAGCTTCTTTAGACCAGTTATAAGGCTTTCCTGATGATGCAGGCTCGTAACCTCTATCATTTTCTGCTCTCATGGCTTCTAATCTAGCTTCTGTACTTCTTTCTTTTGCGATATAAGGCTTACGCAATTGACCAGGTTTAAGTTGCAAATTATTCTCTTCAGGAATCCATTTGTCAACTTCGAAACGTTTTTGAATATATCCGCCAGTCCAATTGCCATCTTTATCTTTATATGGACGACTATATTTATCCATAATCGTTCCACGCCAAATTGTTTCCCAGTCGATATTCCAAATATCATCTACGACTAATCCAAAACCCTTATTTCTCTCAACTATGTGATAATCAGAAACTGGTTGTCTTAAGAATGGGTCGATTCTAGTTTCGCTTGGTCCATACATATTCATATTATCAACAGCACCTTTATGTTGTGCTGTTTTAGTTAGGTTGTATGATTTTTTAGAATTTTGCTGAGCCATCTTTTGAATTTGCTTATCCATATCTTTAACAAAAGCAGATACTTGTTTATAATTGGCAGGAATAATTCCTTCATCAATATTTGCTTCCTCGGGTTTATTTTCATCAGGAAGTTCTTCATAAATTCCACTTGCTATTGTCAGTTTTGCTTGTCTGCTAAGATCGTGTTCGTAAAATGCTTCTAAAGCTTCGCCAACAGCCTCTCCGAAGGTACTGGATAGTTTTCCACTAATTATATCTGTCGCTGAAGATCTATCAGTCTGTTGATCTAACCAATCTCTAAAATCAGCAGCGTCAGCCCAGATTGTCTCTCCGTCTTCATCTCCCATAAGTCCATCTTCAAATGGATCTTGTCCTGGCATTGAATCGAGATCTGGAGCAAATTCGCCACCCTGATCAGGCATTCCATACTCATCTGGAGATGGACTGAACTGTGCTTTTTTAAGATTAAAAGTTTTTGTTTTTGCTATCATTTCTGTTCCTTGTTGTATAGCTAAATCTCTTTGAGCGTTTGCATGGTCTTCGACCTGATCCATAACTTTAATTCCTTTGTCAGCTAGAAAACCCAATTCTTCTGCCCAAAGAGCTATTTCTTGTGGTGTCCAATTCCCGATGTCATCTGGCAACGTTACTCCTGCTTCTTGAGCTTGTTGTGTAACATTTTCAAAAAGATCTAGCTGCGGATTGCTAAACTGTGCTTGTTTATTCTTTTTCATTATCTGTCATATTATCAAACATTTTGTTAAACTGATCGCTTGTTTTTGTCGCCGGTTTAATATCTTTCCATGTATCATCTTTTACGACTTCTTTCTCAAGTTGTTCGCCAGCAGTTTTTTCAGGGACTCTTTCGAATTCCTCGCTGTCAAAAATACTAATATTATTCTGAGGCATACTATATTTGCTACCACTGAATTCACCAGAACTAGCAACGCTATCAGCTTTTCTCATATCTGTTTCTTGTAATGATTGAGCCATATTGTCAAGTCTTTCTTCTTTGATAGCATTTCTGTTGGATTTTAACTGAAGATTTTCTTCTTTAATCTTTTCGCCATTGTCTTGTTCTCCAGCTAAAGATTCGATAACTCCAGAGTCCCAAATACTATTTGATGTTTGAGATCCAATATATTTGGAAGGTCCACCAAAATCAGTAACACTTCCTTTGCCTGCTGATAAAATAGAACCAGCCCTATTATCTATCGCAGAACTGTTGTCTGCTTTTTGGGCGGGTTTAAGCGGTTCTGCGTTGGTAGCTTCTGCTGATGCTTCTGCTGCTTTGGATTCTATCACTTTATCTATAAAGCTTATTAACCCAGATTTATTATGTCTTTGTAACGCCATTATTCGCCTTCTCCTGTTATCTGTCGTCTTAAATCAGGGTTTCTCTCTAAAATAACCCGATATAAATCTTCAGCGTGTTTTATAGATTCAACTGATGATGCTGCCTTTTTCTTTCCTTTACGATCTTTTGATGGACCGTAAACATCATCTAAATCGTCGCCTAATTGAACATCATCTTCTTCTTCCTTTTTTTGTGACGTGAAACTGATATTAATTTTCTTGTCTTTTCTTTCAGCTTCGCTAAAAGTTAATCCAAAACTATTTTGAATATCATTGACTATTTGATTAAAATCGTTGTCTGATATTCTTTTTCTTGTTCCATAATATCTATCTGGGATAACTACGTCTACTTCTCTTATTCCACCTGAAAATATCTTTTCGTTGACAAATTCTTTTTCGAACTCTTCAAGCCTTCTTGGAGGATAGCCAAATTTTTCAAGAGTTTTAAAAATGTACTCTGTTAAATCTGGTTCGCCATCATCTGTTGACTGTTCTTGTGGAATCTGTTCGGTCTGTGGCTGTAGATCATCTCCCGCAGATCCCAAATTGTCAGGGATCTCGGTTTCAGTCTCAAAATTGCCGAAAGAATTACCGTCGCTCATCATATTGGTCTGAGCGACCATACGCTTTCTCTTCCCGCTGGGAACAAAACTCATAGTAAACTCCTATTAATTATTGATTACTTTTCGGCTAGAAGAGCTTCTACGAACTCAGATGGATAGTACTGAGAGTAGTATGTCTGCAAGAAGCTTCTTGTTTTGCTGTTAAGTTTTGCAACTTTAACAAACTCAGGCTTCGTTCCAGCTTCAGTCTTCTTGTTCTTACCAGTTAAATCGCCAGCCTTTTCAGACTCGCCCTTTTGGTGAAGAGGTTCTACGTCAAGCTGACCAGAAGAGTCGGCTTTTTCGTCTTCGTTCTTACCAGAAGCTTCTTTAACGTCTGCGTCTGCCGATGCTTCTTTATCGTCGTCATCGTCTTTATCATCACTCTTGTCATCGTCTTTGTCATCATCGCTGTCGCTGGATTCACCTTTGCATTTACCTTTGCAGATAAAGTTAGGCTTACCACATTCGCACATGCCTTTTTCGCCAGCTTCTTTGGTAACTTCTTCAGCGTCTGCTTTCTTCTCGTCTAAAACTTTAGGTTCATTGACAAGTTTGGCTTCAGCTTCAGGCTGACCACTAGAATCGGCTTCATCTTTCTCTTCTTTCGAAGCGAGTTTTGTCATCATTCCATTCTCGGAAGCGACTTTTTGAATGATGTCTTCAAAAGTTTTACCTTTACCAAGACTGATAGTGTTTGAACATAGTTTGATACCAAATTCCTTACTCATTTTTATCTCCTTAACATTTAAATCTTCCAATACTGGAAAATTAGATTAATTTTGTTATTCCTTTTATTTTCATGTTTTAAATTGAACTATTTTCACTATAAAGTGAAAAATTCCTTTAATCCTACTTAACCTTAAAAATAAGGAAATTTTACAAGTTATCAGTTTCCGAGGCTATGGGTTTATCATAAAAAACCCTTCCCGTAGTCCCTACGGTAATTTTGAAAAACTATATTTACATATTACTACTTTAAAATAAATATCCTTTATTTTATTATTTTACTAGACGGAAATACGACTTTGCTGCTAATGGCTTTCCTCCCAAATTTTGAGTAAATTGGGCAGGCTGCTGGTTTTTTGATCCTATTCCATATTGTGACGTTTGTGCGGGCTGCTGTTGCAATCCTTCCCATCCTGATGTTTGGACTTGTTGCGTCCTGCTGTTAAGCTCTTGTTGTAGCTGTTGTATCAACTGTTGTATTTCTTGTGGTTGTAGTTGATTTATGTTTTGCATAATTTGCTCCATGCTTGCTGCTGGTGCTGCTTGCTGAGCCGGTGCTTGTTGCTGTTGTGCTTTTGCGGCATCAGGGGTAACAGTAGCGTTTGCTTGATCTTGCGGTGCATCTTCTACAACTTCTGGAGTAACAGGATTTTCTGCTGTTCCAAGTTCAGCTTGTTGCTTTGCCGTATCATGCTTTTGTAGTATTTGACCTAAAGAGTTAACTCCTTGCGAAGCAGCTTGCTGTACTTCTGCCGGATTTTTTGCTATTACTACTGAGGTTATAATTGGTAAAACCTCAGTTTCCCATTTTCTTTGTATATATTTAACTTGTCTAGAAGCAAAAGGACTGCCATTTGCAGCTTGATTTTCATATGTTTGCAATTCGTCACGCCCTTTATTATATACACTACGAATATGTTGTTTATGTGTATTTTTTACATCTTGAGGTCTTTTACTCATTGCATCTAGTTGAAATTGTAAAGTTTTCAATTTATCAACAAAATTTGAATTCATTCGTCTATAATATTCTCCCTTACCTTCCATCCCTTGCCACATATCGTTAAAAAAACCGGCCTCCTTGATCAGTTCACTAGCTTCTGCTGCT
>Ga0233414_10000098_pt1 | contig 37692 bp, 34 predicted proteins | sample Na_anoxic_10_MG_FD_189020 | JGI IMG/M metagenome (GOLD analysis project Ga0233414, IMG submission 189020) | Seawater microbial communities from Saanich Inlet, British Columbia, Canada - Na_anoxic_10_MG | ecosystem: Environmental > Aquatic > Marine > Inlet | place: Canada: British Columbia... | reverse complement strand
TGTTTGTCTTATTGCTTTTAACTGGCATCTGCCATCGAGTGAACGGTATTTTCCCCACTGGATGGAAATCGGCATTTCAGTTTTTATTGTTACCGTGGGCCTTATCGCTTTCAGGTTTATCGTAACCCGGATGCCCATTTTGTATGAACATCCGGAATACAAGGATGCACATTAAGAAAAAGGAATCAATAGCGTATGGACGGAATATTTTATACACTTCATGATTTTATGTTTCACACCGAAAGTATCACTTATCTGCTAATAATACCGGCCTTGCTTGGAATCACCGTATTCTGGAGACTTATTGCTGGAAAAGACGATGAATAGCTTTGCTTGACTATCGTATCAGGCAACCAAAAAAAAGCACCTCTTTATGATGTGTAATCAATATGTTAGCCCCATTATCCTTCAACTCTTTGCAAGTTCTAAAAAGCCGAATAAATTTTTTATACAAAATTAGACTTAAAGGGTCGTAATATGCGGATTGTTACCAGACCGGATTTTGACGGCGTTGTATGCGCTGCTCTTCTTTATGAAGCAGAAAATGTAGAAGTGCCTGTGAAATGGGTCGAGCCGAATGACATGCAAAAAGGGCTGGTTGATGTTCATGAGGGAGATATCATTGCAAACCTGCCTTATGACGAACGTTGTGCGCTGTGGTTTGACCATCACCATACCAACAGAATCGACAAACCGTTTAAAGGCGCTTTTAAGATTGCACCGTCAGCTGCAGGCGTCATTTTTGAATATTATAAGGACAAATTTAAGTATGATTACAGCGAATTAATCAAAAAAACAGACAAAATCGATTCTGCCGATCTGTCTCTGGATGAGGTGCTGCATCCTGAAAAGTACGGTTATGTCTTGCTTTCCATGACGGTTTTGGGCCGTGATGAATATGACGAACTCTATTGGAACAGGCTTGTTGATCTGCTCAGAGAACTTGAAATTGATAAGGTTCTTGAAGATCCGGAAGTAAAAGCACGATGCAATGCGGTTGTTAAGAAGAATAAGAAATATCAAAAAATTTTACAGGAAAATACCAAACTAATACAAAACGTATCGATTACAGATTTTCGCTCATTCGATAGGACACCCACCGGCAATCGTTTCCTGGTCTATTCGATGTTTCCCGAGGCGGTTGTAAGTGCTAAGATACGTTATGATAATGACGATAAAGAAAAAGTCGCCGTCAGTGTAGGGCATAATATTTTTAATCGAAATTGCAATGTGAATGTCGGACTGATGCTTTCGAGGTTTGAAGGCGGTGGGCACCGTGGGGCGGGTTCCTGTCGATTTCATGAAAGCAAAGCTGAAGATTATATCCCCAAAATACTCGACATTTTGTTAAAGAATGAAGACAATGAGGACTGACGGTTGAATGTTTATTTTGCAGCCAGTTTTTTAAGGTGAGAGATTGTTTGCCATGAAAAGGGTTCATTCTGGCAAGGCAATATGGCGTTGTTTGTAAATAAAGGGTCTGATTCAAGATTGTAGCGCGAGGAAGCAACAGCGCTGCTCCACAGTGCCGTATGGGGAATCGGAGAATAATAAGCCAGGATTGGGATTGAGTCCGTTAGTCTGACGGTTTCGATTGAATTTTCAATGAACTCTGTTTTTTGTCCCGGCAGACCTGCCAGCAGATATACACCCATCATGCGCTTATCAAAGCCCGCCTCCTTCAGGCAGGTTACCGCCCTTACAAATTCTGATACCGTTACCTTTTTGTCTAATTCATTCTTAATATCAAAGGCTGCCGTTTCAAGCCCAAGACGGAGTGTTTTGAAGCCTGCTCGAAACATCAACCGGGCTGTCTGTCGTGAAATTTCACGGATATGGACTGCATTGGGTGTATGAAAACGGACCTTAAGATCTGCATTTATTATCCCCTCGAGCATGGGAACAGCATGTTTTTCTGCATCCACAAGTAATGCATCGTCGTAAAATACAAAATCTTTTACTTTATATTTTTCATGCCAGCATTTTATTTCTTCTACAACAGATTCGGGATTTCTCACCATTTTTTTTGGATTTAAAAAATGTGAGGCACAGTATTTACAGGTAAACGGACATCCTTTGGAAGTTTGCAGGGGAATATAGGTAATTTTTCTTTGAAGATCAAATGCCGGATAGGGATAGGTGTCAAGATCATCAGGATCAAACCTTGCGGTCACGGAAAACCCGGTATAATCACCGACCAGTTTGAGAATATGTTCTTCGCCGGGTCCTGTTTGTATCCGGTGAGCACCGGAACAGTTCAGCGCATGCTCATAACAGAGACTGGCATAGATACCCCCAAGAACAATGGTCACATCAGGGAAGATTTCTTTTATCACACCGATGGTTTCCGTAACTCCCGTATACCAGTAAGTCATCATGGAGGTCACTAACACAAGATCAGGCTTTTGTATGGCAAGAAGATCTTCCCTGAACCACTTTTTTTTGATCCCGTATCTGGAAAAGTTCCGTGGTACATCTTCCAATCCACCGGGTGTTGGAATTTTGGTTTTTAAATAAGGCCCCCGGCCGTGTCTGGCATAAGGATCAGTTTGAGGCGCTTTTGGATGGAAACGGTCCAGGCAGTCTAAATAGGTAATGTTAAATCCATGATACCGGAGTATTGTTGCAAGGGTTAGAAGCCCCAGAGGCTTGGCCCAGAAATCATAAGCAGCAAAATCATGTATCCAGGGATTTACCAGAAGAATATGTGGGGTGTCACGTTTCACGGAAAGGGTTAGTCGTCATCATTAGTTGGAAAATATTTCATGGAAGTCTTTTTCAATTCCTTACGACTGAATAGAAGGGTGTAGTTGTCGATTGAAGTTTCTATGGCAATATTGCGGGCTATTTGCCGGCATGATTCTTCGTCTTTTGCATGGATCATTGTATAAAGATTATAAGGCCAATCATCAGTCGGGTTGCGCCTGTAACAGTGGGAAACTTCTTTAAAGGATGCCATCTTTTCTCCGGCCTCATCAATGCAAACTTCATCCACTTTCCATGCCACCATGGCATTTGCTTCAAACCCTGATTTCTGATGATATATTGTTGCACCAAAACGTCTTATAACCCCTCTGTCACAAAGATCTTGCAGCCTTTCAAGAAGTGTCTCTTCGGGAATCCCCAGCTTTTCTGCGATTTCGAAATACGGGTGCTGTGTGACGGCAATATCGCCCTGGATTAAAGCGATGATTCTCTTTTCAAGTTCTGTCAGCATATGGCGATATAAGAGTCTGAATAAAAAAAAGTCAAGGCTTTTTCTTTAACACAAAACATACTATTGGCAAGTTGTGATAATTTTGCTAACTTATAATAAAAAATCTACCGGAGGATCTATCAATGAAAAAAACAATTCATAATTTTCTGCTGTTTTCCCTGGTTATATTTATTGGAGTTTTGGTTGTTGCTTGTGCCACAAAATCTTACATTAATGTAAATTACCGGCCCCCGTTATCATCGTATGACCTCAAAGGTAAGAAAATCTTTCTTGAATTAAAGGATATGCGATCCGTTAAAACTATTTTTGGTGAAAAAGCTAAAACTAAATTTAAAAACTTTACCGGACTCTTTTTGTTTTCTTTACCCAAAGGGGGAAAGAAGAACTTTGTGGTGGGAGCCTTTGATCTTCCTTCACTTTTCAAGACGGCATTTTCGAGAAGACTTGAAAATATGGGAATAGAAGTTTTAACCGAGCCCGAAAAAACAGAACCGGTCATTGAAATTGATCTGCAAAAATTTTTTCTGGATCTGGTTGATCGAAAATGGGTTGCCGAAATCAGTTATGAGGCTCGCCTGATCAAAGACAACAAGCTTCTCGCCAGAGAAACAATCAGCGGCAATGCAGAACGTTTCAAAATGCTTTCCCAGAGTGATGCTGAAAGGGTTCTGGGAGAAATTTTTACAGACGTAGTCAATAAACTCGATTTCCGCAAACTGTTTCAACAGGCAGAACTATAGCAAAGTAATTCTTGACTTTGGCATGATAACTGTTTAGTTTTTTTATTAATATTGAAAAATAACACAACAGTGATAATTTTTTTATGAGGTTTTTTATGGCAAGTAACATTTTAAACAATAAATTTTCTGGTGCGACCCGGTACGTTCTGGATGATGAACTGGCCAGCATCGTTAATATCACCATGGCTCTTGAAATGCCACTTCTTCTTAAAGGAGAGCCTGGTACAGGCAAAACCATGCTGGCCCATGCCATTGCCGAGAGTCTGGCCATGCCTCTGATTGTACTTAATGTGAAATCGAGCATGAAGCTTGTGGATGCCTTATACCAGTATGACACACTTACTCGGCTTAACGACAGCCGTTTTGGCGATTCTCACAGGAATGTCAGCAATATTGAAGATTATATAAAGATGGGCAAGATCGGTCAGGCTTTTGCCTACAAATCAAGGACCGTGCTTTTAATTGATGAAATCGACAAGGCTGATACCGATTTTCAGGATGATATGCTGGATGTTCTCGATCAAATGGAGTTTGATATTATCGAAATTGATAAAACCATGAAGGCTGAGCATCGTCCGGTAATCATTATTACTTCAAACGCCACAAAAGACCTGTCGGACCCCTTTTTGGGAAGATGCAATTTTCATCACATCGCTTTTCCTGATCCCAAGATGATGCGCAAAATCATAGCGGTTCATTTCCCGGAGATCGATTCGAACCTCATGGAAAATGTCGTGATAACCTTCTATAGAGTGCGAAGAATTGATGCCATTGAAAAGAAACCGGCAACCCGTGAACTGATCAACTGGATACGAGCCTTGAAATCCGATCCCGACTTCAAGCCCAAGGCTCTGGCCAAAGGTAACATCCCCTATCTGGGTGTTCTGTTTAAGAAAAGCCAGGATTACGAGCGCGCCGTGAAGGCAACAAATCGTGGCCGCGTGTTTTAGAAATGAGCCAATGTTTATCGATTTTTTCTATAGCCTAAAAAATGCCGGAATTCAGGTCAGCCCAACGTCGTTTCTGACCCTTCAGAAGGCGCTCGATATGGGATTGATCAATTCCCTGGATGAGTTCTACACATCCGCCCGGGCGATTCTTGTGAAAAGTGAACGGTATTTTGATGTTTATGACCAGATTTTCGCCCACCGCTTTGAAGGGGCCGAACTGCCCGAGTATCAAGGAATTGAAATCGATGATATTTCCAGGGCCATGCTGGAAGAATGGTTAAAAAACCCCCAGAACCTTGCCCATGCTCTGGATATGGATGAAGCGGAGTTACTCCAAATGACCCCTGATGAACTGATCGAATACTTCAAAGCGCGCCTTGAAGATCAGAAAGGGCGTCATTACGGGGGAGCAACCTGGATCGGTACCGGCGGAACGTCGCCGGTGGGCCATTTCGGGCATCACCCGGGAGGAATGCGCGTTGGCGGCGTTTCCCGCGACACATCGGCTGTGAAACTTGCTCTGGAAAGAAGATACAAAGATTATACACGCAGCGGCCTCCTTACACAGGACATGGTTGGAGAAGCCTTAAAACGGCTTCGCAACATGATACCGGTGGGTCCCGAAGATAAGGTGGACATCGATAAAACCATTTACCAGACTATGAAAAACTGCGGAGAAATCGAAATCGTTTTTTCAAGGAGTTTAAAAGACCGCCTCAAGGTAATCCTTGCCATTGACAATGGTGGATGGTCCATGGATCCATACATTCAAGTTGTTCAGACCCTTTTTGATTATGCGCGAAGCCAATTCAAGGATCTTAAAACCTGCTTTTTCCACAACACGGTATATGACGTGCTCTGGGAAGACCCTGCCAGAGTGCACAGGCCCCTGAAAGTTGAAAATTTTAACACCTTTGACCCGCAGACCCGTCTTGTCATAGTGGGCGATGCAAGCATGGCACCATATGAACTCTTGGCCGCAGACGGATCCATACATGTAAAGGAGCGGAGCGGAAAGCCGAGCATCGAGCAGCTTAAATTTCTGGCTCAAACCTTTCCTCATTGTGTGTGGCTGAATCCGGCATCTTCGCAAATGTGGGACTACACCCCCACCGTTAATACCATCCGTCAGATTTTTCCCATGTTTGAGCTTTCGCTGGATGGTCTGGAGGAAGCGGTAAGGCATCTGATGGCCAAATAAAACCAATTTCATGGAGCGCTGGTACTATTAAGTGTCCTAATCAAGCTAGACGGTTTCGTAAAAAGCCCAACTTCTGCGTTGTGCTGCATTTCGTAATCATTCAACGTACGATCAGTACGCCTCATGATTACATAATTTGCACGCCTTGAATTTGAACTTTTTACGAAACCGTCTAAATCGGACTTTTTACGAGACCATCAAGCTCTGGCCTCATTTTTCCCAGATGCTAATAAGTATTTTTCTGAATCAGCGTCCTTGGCGGTAATGCAGGTGACCTGTGCATTCAAGATTCCACCGGGTTCTACCACAAAATCCTTGCAGACAATTTTCCCTTTGCAGCTTCCGGTTGAAAGTATAATCAACTCCTTTGAAGCCCTGATTTCTCCCTCAAAAATTCCTCCGATTGTAATGCTGGCGACTTTCGCATCAGCGTAAACAGCGCCTTCTTCGGCAATAACCACATTTTCTCCGACAAGCGTTCCTTTGACTACCCCCTTAACGATCAGCCTCCCATTTGTAGAAACCGTACCATCCACAGTCAATTCCCTGTCTATGATAGAAAAGTCTTTTGATTCATTCTTCACAATGTGTCTCCTGCATATATTTTAACCCAACCTGAACAAGCCGGAACTAAATAGTGCCTGAACGAAAACTGTCTTTTCCGCCAATATCTGCGTCAGACTCAAATTTTAATCCTCAAAATACTACCAGTATTACTGTGGTTAAAATTTTCGTCTTCCTTGATCTTAACGAAAAATCCTAGTTTTCGTTCGGGTACTAAATACTGCAAGATTACTTATACGGGTTTTAGGTTCAAAGTGATGGTATCCCCTTTTTCAACTCCAAAATAGAGTTTTGCATTCCCTTTATTCAGAGCAATCTCAAGATATCCGAAACTGCCGATGATTGCAAGGGGACTCCGCGGTTTTGTGTCAGCATAGCTGAGTGATAAACTTTTAATTGTATTTTTACCTATTTTGATCTCAAGCATTCTTTCAGAGCCGCCATCATCAAATTTTTTAAGATCATTCACATCAATATTTGAAATACAGTTTCCAAAGCGATCAAAGGATATAATATTCCCGACAAGTTCACCTTTATCGGAAATATATGGTTTCCATATCCGCAGATGAACCAGGTTTTGTTGATCAACGGGTGAACCTAATTTTTTTATATCCATGCCTCTGGATAGATGAGCACCAACAGGAGCAAAAATATCCCGGCCATGGAAGGTCTGGCTCACGGATTCTAAAAAATAGCGCGTATTCTCGACTCTGACAATGGAATTAATCTTCCCTTCATCCATTAAAAGCGTTAAAATGCCATTATCAGGCGCAAGGAAAATATGGCCCATCATTTCAAGGGCAACTATCGCACGGTCGCTGCCAACTCCCGGATCGACAACCATAACATGTACCGTACCCTCAGGAAAATATCTATAGGAAGATTTAATGATATACGCGGCTTGGATTAAGTCCTGGCGGTCGACGTGATGGGTGATATCAACAATTACCGTTGAAGGGTTTATCGACAGTATAACCCCCTTCATAATACCTACATATGCATCTTCAGCACCAAAGTCCGTCAGGAGAGTAATTATCGACATAGTTGAGAGATGAATTGGTCATTTTGTGGACTTTTTACGAAACCATCAATCATTGAAACATTCTTTTTTGAAAGCTGAACCCCAGATGACTGTATGCAGCCTGTGAAGCCTTTCTTCCTGAAGATGTCCTCGTAACCATTCCGATTTTTAAAAGATAGGGTTCAATTACATCCACAAGTGTATCTGTTTCTTCCTGAAGGGTTGCGGCGATGGCCTCAATACCCACCGGACCACCTTTGTAAAACTCAATAATTGTTTTCAGGTAGCGCCGATCAAGATTCGTCAGCCCCTTTTCATCAACCCCTTCCAGGGAAAGGGCTTTTTCGACGATTTTCCGGGTAATTATTCCATCCGCCCGTACCTGGGTATAATCCCTCACGCGTTTAAGAAGTCTGTTTGCAATTCTTGGTGTTCCTCTGGATCTTTTGGCAAGCTCAATCGCACCTTTGTCGTCAATTGTTACTTTAAGTAAAGCAGCAGACCGCCCAATGATTTTAACCAGATCTTCTTCACTATAGAAATCGAGGCTCCTGAAAATACCGAACCTATCCCGCAAAGGTGCGGATAAAAGTCCAACCCGGGTGGTGGCGCCAACGAGTGTAAAACGATTCAAACGGTATCTGTGGCTGCGGGCATGTATGCCTTTGTCAAACACAAAATCGATGGCAAAGTCTTCCATGGCAGGATACAGAAATTCCTCTACAATCTTAGGAGTCCGGTGTATTTCATCTACAAAAAGAGTGTCTTTGTCTTCAAGATGCGTAAGAATGCCGATCAGGTCACCGCCCTTTTCAAGGGAAGGGCCGGAAGTAGTAATGAGATTGCCCCCCATTTCATTGGCAATAATATGCGCAAGCGTTGTTTTTCCGAGGCCCGGGGGTCCGTGAAAAATAATATGGTCAACCGGTTCATCTCTTTTTATGGCCGCTTCAATTGCAATTTTAAGTGCTTCCACAACTTCTGTCTGACCGACATAGTCTGAAAAATGTTCAGGCCTCAAAGAGAGTATTTCCGGTTCCCTGTCCACAGGGAGGCATGATCCTTCAAGAATGCCCTGGTTGTCGGAAGAATGTTTTACTATATCATCCATCATTTTAAACTTTTATCAGTTTAGAGCTTTCTCTCCACGATATACTTCTTCAAAAAGTTCTTCGGCGGTTGCAATGGCGCTGTTACGTTTCATGGCTTCGGCAATCATATGTTTTGCGTCAGTTGTCCTGTGTCCCAGCTGAACAACAAGTAGATCCAAAACCTGCTTTGAAAAGTCTTCGAACACAGGCACTTTTACTTTTTCTAATTCACGGATCAAAGCGAATTTATTCATTCTGCCTTCAAGTGTGGCAATAATTTTTCGGGCCGTCCGGTCACCGATACCTTTTAACCGCTTAAGCTTATTGACATCTTTCGATTCTATGGCCCTTGCTATGTCTCGGACAGGTACACTCAAGGCCTTAACCGCCTTGAGTGGACCGATATCTTCAACAGAAATAAAATATTGAAAAAATTCTTTTTCGACCTCGAGGTTAAAACCGATCAGCACCGGCTTTGGCTGCCGTTCGGTCTGTTGATAATAAATATATAGGGAAACTTCGTCACCCACGGCCTTGGCTCTAAAGGTTTCCATCACAACTGCGGGAAGCAGAACCTCATATCCGACCTGATTTGAAAGAAGCAGTATCCGGTCGCCTTCTTTTTTTAAAAGTTTGCCTTCAAGATAACCTATCATGCGATGCCGTTGTATACGCTTTGTGCTGCGGGTTTTGTGACAGAGCGTTGTTATGGCGAAACAAGCCGAGAAGCGCTAAGCCCATTGCATCAGAAGCGTGATAAGGTTTAATGGGATCTGTCAAGTTTAACAAACGCCGAACCGCTTTTTCAAGCTGCATTTTGCTTGCATTTCCGTTTCCGGTCAATACCTGTTTGGCTTCACGAACCGGAACTTCTACAACCGGCACATTGACCCGGCATCCTGCAAGAAGAACGACACCGGCAACCTTTCCCAATGTTATGCCGGCTTTTGGAAACTTTATCATGGAAAAGATGTCTTCCACTACCATAAGGTCGGGGCTTTCATCCTTTAATACCATGAGAAGATTTGAAAAGATTTTATCAAGACGGCCTGACAAAGGAAGGTTTTTTGAAGTATGGATACTGCCGAAGGAAAAGCCTTTAACCTTAAGATCCGTTCCCTCGACAATGCCAATACCGGTTGCAGAGAGACCTGGATCTATACCGATAACCTTTATCATTCAACGCTCTTTTCCTGATTTTTGATAATGATTATATGTAACACTTTAGCTTTTTGGAAATACTACGATTGAGGTTCTCGCAAAAAGTCAGATTTTGATGGCAAAGTAAAAAGTTCCAAATTCAAGGCGCGCAAATTCCGAGGAATCGGCTATCCGCCGGTCCCGTAGGGAACGTACTTATAGTACGTTGCAGTGACGAGGAATGCAGCGCAACGCAGAAGTTGGACTTTTTACGAAGCCATCACGATTATGTTTTTTTATATCGAGTATCCAGCAACCAGCACTAATGAGAGATCCCCTTCAACTTTTTTTTAGCGATCTTCGCTTCATTCGACTTTGGATATTTTTTAATCAGTTCTGTAAAGATAAGACGGGCATTTGCTTTGTCTCCCAAGTTAAAAAAGGAAAAGCCCTGCTTTAAAAGCGAGGCATGCACCTTATTCCCTTTGGGATATTTTTCGATGACCTTCTGGTATTCTAAAATGGCTTTTTCATACCATTTTTCATGATAGTAGATTTCACCAATCCAGAATTGTGCATTGTCGGCATTTTTCGACTTTGGATATTTTTTTATTAATTTTTGAAATTTTTCCCGGGCCGACTCATAGTCACCCTGATCAAATGCTTGTTTTGCCGAATGATAAATTGCATCTTCTGAAAACTTTTTTTCAGCCCGCCTATGGGTTTTTATGCCCGAAGCCTGTTTCGCTTTTACATCGGGTTCAGCGGGCTCAAAATTCAGGTACTGCTCAAGACGTGCGATGCGGCTTTTATTTTCACTTGAAGTCCGATCTATTCTATCCAACCGGATTTCTTTTTTTTCATATGAGTCTTCAGAAGTCTTTATTTTCTGTTTTATTACATATTCCGTCTCTTCGAGCCTTCCACTTAAAATTTGGATGTCTTGTCTCAGGCTTTCGATCATGGCACGCTGCTCGGCAAATTTACTTCTCAGATTTTGATTGCTTTGTTTCTGGGTATTTAATTGGGATGCCAGTTCTTTGTTCTTTTGCTGAGATTCAACATAACGCTTTTCCATCAAAGCCTGACGATTGTCGAGGGTAATCACATCCCGCTGCAACGCACAACCGCACAAAATCATCATGCACGATAAAACAACTATCGTTGTATTTTTCATGGCAAAATTAAATACAGGGGGCTTTGCCCCATTTGGTTTCGAGACCTTTGAAAAACGCCCCCTTTTGCCCAATCCCTGCGTCAAGCTCAAATTTTCATCCTCAAAATACCCAATGTATTCCTGCCTGCCCCGTAGGTCCGGCAGATCGTACTGGGGTGGTTAAAATTTTCGCCTTCCTTGGCCTTGAACAAAATTGAACATTTTTCAAAGGTCTCGTTTCATAAGTGGTTACGATTCGAAATCAATTTGTGTATCCCGCTTAAAGCGGGATACAATTTTCGAGACGTTTAGTTTATGGTAAAGTGACCTCTCCGGTTCTTTGACCAGGCTTCTTCATTGTGGCCGGGGTCCACAGGGCGTTCTTCGCCATAGCTTATACAGCTTAGTCGTGATCCCGAAATACCAAGATCCATCAGGAAGGTCTTGGAACTTGTAGCACGTAGGTCACCCAGAGCAAGGTTGTACTCATTTGTACCCCGCTCATCACAGTGTCCTTCAATAATTGCCGTAACATCGGGATTGTTTATAAGCCATTCCGCTTTTTTCTTCAGGATTGCCTGTGCCTCGGCAAGCAGAACGGCACTGTCAAATTCAAAAAATACATCTTCATTTAAGAACATGTTTCGGGCAGCGGCCTTAAGTTCCGCTTCTTCCCGAATGCGTTGCTCCTCAATCGCCTGTTGCCGCGCCAACTCTTCCTGTTTTGCTTTTTCAGCCGCCGCCTCTTCGGCTTGTTGGGTTAAAGAAGTATCAGCCCTGATTGTCTTTTTTGCACATGAAACGGTGAACAGAAATCCGGGAATTACAAGTACCATAGCCAAATTGATTAATAACTTTTTTCGCATTTTTTCCTCCTTTTAATTTATAGTATAGGAATTTCCTTTTTTGGGACACAGATGAACACAGATTAAAAAGTTTTTTAAATTATAAATAATAATATTATCTGTGTATATCTGCGAAAATCTGCGTCCTATTTTAACTTGATTTGTAATTTTTGTGCTTTTTATCAAAAAATTTTATATTAATTATTAACCATTCCTGGTGACCAATCCGGTTCTGTCTGCTCACCCCGTAAGTTAAGTAATCGTCTCTGGTCGGTTCCATAAGCAGTCATAACATAGATTCTGGAAGGCCCTTCCCGTGTAGAACTGAACACAATAAGGCTACCGTCCGGCGACCATGAAGGTGCCTCGTTGTCGCCCTGATCATGTGTCAGTTGAATCGGGCCCTGACCGTCAATACCGATCACGAAGATATTATTTCGGCCATTTCCCATCCCTGCATAGGCCACTTTATCTCCTTTGGGCGACCAGCTTGGCTGTGTATTATATCGTCCCTGAAACGTCAGTCTTCTTACCGCTCTTGAAGCTATATTTTCAATATAAATCTGAGGTGTTCCAGCTCTTTTTGAAACAAAAGCCATATGCTTTCCATCCGGGGACCAGGTGGGCGACAGATCAATACCCCTTTTCTTTGTTAATCTATTAATAACTTTCCCGGTTCCGGTCAATAGATAAATTTCCGGATCACCTGAAAATGAAAGGGTCGCTGCCAGAGCAAATTTGTTGGGAACCCAGGCAGGTGTGATATTTATTCCTTTTTTTGAAATCACAGCCCCTCGCTTTTGTTTTAAATGCTTTATATAAAGATCGGGGTTGCCCTTTGCATATGAGGTATAAGCCAGCCATTTTCCGTCGGATGACCATGCCGGAGAAAGGGTAATACTTTTTAAATGCGTTATCTGTCTGGGATTGTATCCGTCAAATTCACATATGTATATTTCCTTGTTTCCCGAACTTTTGGAAACAAATGCAATCTCACTATTAAAAAATCCTTTGTCCCCGGTCAGAATAAAAACAATCTCGCTGCAAAAACGGCGGACTATTTTTCGCTGATCCTTGATCAATCCCTTGTATCTTTTACCGACCAGCAATTTTTCTTTAAAAGTGTCATAAAGTCGAAGCTCCATTTCCACCTGGTTGCCCTCAATCAAAACACCTCCTGTTACCAGGAGCTCTGCTCCGATACTGGTCCAGTTATGAAAATTTACATTTGCTAAAGAGGTCACGGTCTGTATGTCAACAAGGAAGGCTTCACGATCAAGAATCTTGAAATAGCCCGTAAATTCCAATGATTCAGAAAGCAAATCAGATGCTGTTTTTGATAGGCGCTCTGCTGCTTCGCCGGAGTAAATCTTCTTGAACACAGGGATTGCGATTGGAATTTTTCGCAAAAAAGGATGGGTTATATCAATATAATCGTATCCACCCCGACATATGCCAGTTCCAACCACAAAAGATAATATGATAATCAAGCATATTGTTTTAATATAGTATTTTTTCATTCTATCCTTCTAAAATATTGTAAGCTCAATCCTACTTTATCCCCTCGGGTGTAAACCTCAGGCCGACATTCACAAAAGGTTTTTTCACACCCGTCGGATGAGGGCGAACAGGATTTGATTTCATAATAGCTTTTTTGGCTGATTCATCGAAATAGCTGTTTCCGGATCTTTTATCAAACCATATATCTTTTATCTCGCCGTTTGGCATAACTTTGAGTGCCAGATAAGCCTCAAGATTTTTTTGCCCCCTGGCCAGTTGCTCGGAAAATGCCCACTGTTTCTGAATTTGATACGCAATTTCGATGCGATATATATCAATTAATTCCAAAACTTTTTTACTGCCGGCCCCGGACTCGCCGGGTATCCCTGAACCTTTTACATCTTGATACTTTTTACGGTCATTTGGTCCGGTCTTTTTTGCCTGATCCTTCAGACGATCAATAGCCTGTCTGATCTGATCGGGTCTTGATTTTTCAACTTTCTTTTCAAGTTGGGCTATTGCGCTTTTAACCACTCTGGCGGACTTGAACGTCTTTTTTTTAAGTGATTTTTTTATCTTCTTCTTTTTGGGCGCAATAGAAATCGCTTTTAAGGGCTTCTGAACCGTTGCAGGAACAGTTTTTAATGCAGCTTTAGGTGCCGTAGCCTTTTTTTTTACTGTTGCCGATTTTTTAAGTTCTGCAGGTCGCTGATTGTCCGAACTCGATGCTTTGATTGGGGCAGGCAATGTAACCATGCTGACATTTATAACTGAAAGAGAAGGTCTTCTATTTGTTGCATAACCCGGAGCAAATATCAAAATCACAAAAAGGACCAGATGGCATATAAAGGAAACACTAAAAGTTAAAAAAAATGTCCTGCGTTCGTATTCCTTATTCTGGGACAAATAAGAATTTGAATGCATACGTTTATTCATCAGCTTTTTGCTTTTTGTTTATTTCCTTTCTTTTTTTGATGAATCGGCTCAGTCACCATACCCAGCTTCTCAACCCCGGCCTCTTTTATCTCGGACATTACTTGAACAACAAACCCATAAGGTATCTCCTTGTCAGCCCGAAGGTAAACTCCCCGATCCTCCCTACTTGCAAGAATTTTTTTTAGTTTTTCCTGGAGAAAATCAAATGCAACCTGATAGTCGTTAATAAATACCTGATTCTTATTGTTGATAGTAATTATAAGATGCTCTTTTTCTGCAATAAGCGGCTGTGATGTGGTCTCGGGAAGGGCAACATCTACACCCTGCATCATCATGGGTGCAGTTACCATGAAAATAACCAGAAGAACCAGCATAACATCAACAAACGGTGTTACATTAATATCAGACATAAGGCGGTCACTGTTACCCCAGAGTGCCATTAATGTTTCTCCTTATAGTATTATATCCCGTTCAATAATATTTAAAAAATCTGCGTAAAAATTTTGCAGTTCGGATTCGACAATTCTTATCTTTTGCATAAAATGATTAAAAGCAATAACCGCCGGTATGGCAGCTGCCAGTCCGGCGGCCGTTGCAATAAGGGCTTCGGAAATCCCGGGAGCCACCACAGCAAGGCTGGCCGAACCCCTGAGCCCGATACCATGAAAAGAATTCATGATACCCCACACTGTCCCGAACAAACCGATAAAAGGGGTTGTGTTCCCGGTGGTGGCAAGAAAAGGGACCATTCGAGTCATGCGGGTGGTCTCGGTGTTAATTGCCCGGCGCAAGGCCCGTTTAACATTGCCGATTCCGGTGAATCTGGAACCCAAAGATGCGCCTTCTGCTCCTGATGAATGTGTTGATCTTGATTCTGTTGGATCCTTGAATCGGCTCGATTTTTTAAGTTCCACGTATCCCACACGAAAAATCCTGGCAACGGGACTGCCACTGAGCTGCTTTGCCTTGGAAAAAGCATTGGATAAGTTCCTGCTTTGCCAAAAAAAATCAATAAATTCTGCCGACTCGGAGAATGCCTTTTTGATATACCGATATTTTATTATCATGATTGCCCATGATGTTACCGAAAAAAAGAGCAGCAACAAAAGCACAAACTGAACCATAAGGCCGGCGTTCATTATCATGTGTAATACATCTATCTTTGCAAGATTCATTAAACAACTCCGTATTTCAATACATTAGGATTTCTACAACCAATTGAAAATATGGACCTTTTGAAAGTCTTTAGAATTTACTTTGGCATGGAATAATGGAATGGTGGAATAATGGAATACTGATTTTTAAAAGAAAATCATCCATTTTTAATTTTATCTTTAACCCAACATCCAATTATTCCAGCATTCCAATTGCGAGCACTTCGTTCCTCAGTATAAACTCAGCGAACTAACTTATTTAACTATATGAACCTGATTATGGTGTCAAGAAATTTGGTTTGTTCTGAAAATTGTCATTAATTTTTGTATTGCTTTATAAATGATGGTCTCGTAAAAAGTCAAAAAAATAGTCAATTTTCAATTAAATTTAGATATGGGGAGGTATTATGAAAAACATTGCAAATCTTTTGTTCAAAGCAAATATTTTAAAAAATATTCCCCGATCCGGTTACCATTTTCTCGGGGCTGGAAAGGAGTCTGTGGCCGAGCATTCCTTCAGCGTTTCATTCATTGCTTTTGTCATGTCTCAAATGGAACCGGATGTTGACGCTCTCAGACTGATAGCCATGTCCCTGGTGCATGACCTCCCGGAGGCAAAAACCGGTGATCTTAACTACGTCCAAAAAAAATATGTAACCGCAGATGAAAATAAGGCTCTTAAAGATATTACAAGAGACTTGCCGTTTGGTACAAAACTTGCCGATCTAATAGAGGAATTTAATGCATGCCGGTCAATAGAGTCCAAACTTGCAAATGATGCAGACCAACTTGCACTTATCCTTGACTTAAAATCCCTTTCAGACATCGGTTTCGACCCCCCAAAAAAGTGGTTGCCGTTTGCGTTAAAGCGTCTGCAAACCAAAACAGGCCGAACCCTTGCAGACAGTATTATGCGAACAGAATGGGATGCATGGTGGCTTGAGAATTATGTTGACAGCCCAAATAATAAGGAATAAATTTTTTTAATATCGGTTTTGTAAAAAGCCAAAAAATAGTTTTTTATAAAAGTTTTAGGTTTGAAGTTTTAAGCATCCGTTAAAAATGCTAATTTAGATTGCCTAAAACCTAATACGTTATGAATTCATCCTTTTACGAATTCATCAAACATATTGGAGGAAGAGATGAATTGGCTTATAAACACCCTCGGGGCTTCTGTTGGGAAAAAGCTGATGATGGCCATTACCGGCCTCGGCTTCTGCTGTTTCCTGACCATACATCTTGCCGGCAACCTGACCATATACGGCGGTAAAGATTTTTTCAACTCGTATGTGGATCATCTCCATTCATTAGGGCCTCTTGTAACCCTGGCAGAATTAGGGCTTTTGATATTTGCCACCGTACATATTTTAACAGGTACACTCCTTTTTTATCAAAACTTTAAAGCCAGGCCGATCAGATATTCGGTCAACAAACGTGCCGGCGGACGTACTCTTGGGTCGGCAACCATGCCGTACACCGGTTTTATTCTGCTGCTGTTTGTTATATTTCACTTGCTAAATCTTCATTTTGTGGACAAAACCAATACGACTACTTTTCAACTACTGTCGGATTCGTTTGCAAAACCCGCCTATATATTCATTTACACTTTTTCAGTGATCATTGCAGCGATTCATGTAAGCCACGGACTCTGGAGTGCCTTCCAGACCCTTGGGGCCAATCACCCGAAATATACCCCCTTTCTCAGGGGATTGAGCATTGTTTTCAGCGTGGTTGTGGGAATCGGTTTTGGTTTTATTCCTGTTTATATCTCCCTGTTACTATAAGGAGCTTAAATATGCAACTTGATGCAAAAACACCTTCAGGTCCCCTTGCAGAAAAATGGGATAAGCACCGTTTTGAGCTTAAGCTTGTCAATCCTGCCAACAAAAGAAAATATAATATCATTGTGGTGGGAACAGGTCTTGCCGGCGGTTCTGCCGCGGCATCGCTGGCCGAACTGGGTTATTACGTAAAAAACTTCTGTATCCAGGACAGTCCCCGGCGTGCTCACAGCATTGCAGCCCAGGGCGGGATCAATGCCGCCAAAAACTACCAGAACGATGGTGACAGTATCTGGCGTCTTTTTTACGACACCATCAAAGGCGGCGATTTTAGAGCCAGAGAAGCCAATGTCTATCGTCTTGCGCAGGTCAGTAATAATATTATCGACCATTGCGTTGCCCAGGGCATACCTTTTGCCCGTGAATACGGAGGCCTCCTGGCCAACCGCAGCTTCGGCGGCGCCCAGGTATCCAGGACATTTTACGCTCGCAGCCAGACCGGTCAGCAGCTTCTTCTGGGAGCTTACAGCTCATTGATGCGTCAGGTAGCGGCCGGCCAGGTCACCATGTTCCCGCGCCGGGAAATGCTGGACATCGTAGTTATCAATGGACAGGCCCGGGGCATTGTTGTCAGAAATCTCATCACCGGAGAAATTGAGAGCCATTCGGCCGATGCTGTGGTACTTTGTACCGGCGGGTATGCCAATGTTTTTTACCTTTCCACCAATGCCATGGCATCTAATGTCAGCGCAACCTTCAGAGCATATAAAAAAGGGGCGTTTTTTGCTAATCCCTGTTACACCCAGATTCATCCCACATGTATCCCGGTTCACGGAACCTATCAGTCCAAACTGACATTAATGAGTGAAAGCTTGCGAAACGACGGTCGGGTTTGGGTGCCAAAAATCCCCGGAGATAAGCGGTCGCCTGACCAGATTCCCGAATCTGAGAGAGATTATTACCTTGAAGAAAAATATCCGAGCTTTGGCAACCTGGTTCCCCGGGATGTGGCGTCGCGCAATGCCAAAGCCCAGTGCGATATAGGCAAAGGCGTGGGGGAAACCGGTTTTGCGGTATACCTTGATTTTGCCGATGCCATCAAGCGGGACGGCAAAGAGGTTATCGAACAAAAATACGGCAATCTTTTCCAGATGTATGAAAAAATAACCGCGTCCAATCCTTATGAAGAACCCATGATGATTTACCCAGCGTCTCATTATGTCATGGGAGGCCTGTGGGTCGATTACAACTTGATGAGCAATCTTGACGGACTTTTTGTCATGGGCGAAGCCAATTTTTCGGATCATGGGGCAAACCGTCTGGGCGCAAGTGCACTGATGCAAGGCCTGGCGGACGGTTATTTTGTTATTCCATACACCATCGGCGGGTATCTTGCGGGGACGGACCGGCCGGAAATTACAACAGATCACCCGGCTTTCAAAGAAGCGACCCATCATGTTACCGAACGTACCCGAAAGCTTCTTTCCATCAACGGGAAACGGACCGTGGATGATATTCATCGTCAGCTGGGTCAAATTCTCTGGGAATACTGCGGCATGTCACGGAACGATGAGGGACTTTTAAAAGCCAGAAAACTTATTCAGGAACTGCGAGAAGAGTTCTGGCAAAATGCGGTGATTCCCGGTTCGTCAGAAGACTTTAACCAGAGCCTGGAGCGGGCCGGCCGGGTGGCCGATTTTCTCGAGTTTGCAGAACTGCTGGTTATCGATGCCTTTGAACGCAAGGAATCCTGCGGCGGTCATTTCAACGAAGCATACCAGACCGAAGAACATGAAGCCAGACGTGACGATGAAAATTTCTGTCACGTGGCCGCATGGGAATATAAAGGGTATGACAAAGATCCCGAACTCCATAAGGAACCGCTTGCTTTTGAAAACGTCGAATTAACGCAAAGGAGTTACAAGTGACCAAAAGCATAAACATAATGTTAAAAGTCTGGCGACAGAAAGGACCCAATGTAAAAGGCGGTTTTGAAACATATCATGCTACAAATATTTCCACCGATATGTCCTTTTTGGAGATGATCGATGTGGTCAACGAGCAGCTTACCTTGGACGACAAAGATCCCATTGCATTTGATCATGACTGCCGGGAAGGTATCTGTGGAATGTGCGGCGCCGTGATAAACGGCCGTTCCCACGGCCCTGAAAAAGGGACAACCCTTTGCCAGCTTCACATGAGGCATTTTTCAAACGGAGATACCATTGTGATAGAGCCGTGGCGTGCCAGGGCGTTTCCCATCGTAAAGGATCTTGTGGTGGATCGCGGCGCCTTTGATCAGATAATTCTTGCAGGGGGTTATATTTCCGTGAATACCGGAGGTGCTCCGGATGCCAACAGCATACCCATCGCACAGGAAATCGCTGAACTGGCCATGGATGCCGCCGCCTGTATCGGATGCGGCGCGTGTGCTGCAGCATGTCCCAATGCGTCTGCCATGCTTTTTACAAGCGGCAAAATTTCTCAACTGGCGCTTTTGCCCCAGGGAAAACCTGAGGCGGCCAATCGTGCTCTGGCAATGGTCAGGAAAATGGACGAACTCTGTTTCGGTAACTGCAGCAATGAACGAGAATGTGAAGCAGAATGTCCCAAAGAAATATCCATATCAAACATTGCCCGTCTTAACCGTGAATTTTTCAAGGCAGGCTTGGTTTCAGCCGTAAAATAAAACACATCTCTCCCCTATGCTTCCGTGCTTTGAACTTTTCTTTTGTTCCTGATTCTTCAGTGGTTCTTGGAAAAGGACTCTTGACTGTTAAACAAAAAGTGTAATATTTGATGAATTCGAAAAAAGTCGAATTCATCAATGTTGAGGTGTTTATGGAAAAAATTTTTTCTTTTCTTGACAAATTGTCGGTAACGCTCGGTATAAAGTCAATCTATCTTCATATCCTGGCCAAATCTCTGATTGCCGTCATTTTTTCTTATATAATCTGGTTTATTCTTAAACGCGTCCTTGTCTCTTTTGAGAAAAAAACAAAAAAGACCGAATTTATCCAAATCAACATTCAAATTTTCAGTGTTATCCGTAAAGCGCTTCTTTACGGCCTGGTGCTTGTGACCGGTATGTATCTCATCAGACTTTTCAATATCATTCTTTTGGAAAAAATCTTTCAGGCATTCATGATTATACTTCTGGCAACTCCGGCAAAAGATAGTCTTTTAATCATTCTTACTTATCTTGAAAAAAATATAGCAGACAAAACAAAAACCAAAGTCGATGATATTATTTTCGACCTTCTCAATAAATTTTTAGGTGCTGTTATTTATGCAACCGCCGTTATTCTGGCTTTGGACATCCTGGGGGTCAATGTCATGCCCTTTATTGCCGGCGCCGGCGTGGCCGGTATTGCCATCGGCTTTGCGGCCAAGGATACATTGTCCAACCTTATCGCCGGGGTGTTGCTCATTATCGATCGGCCATTTGAAATCGGTGACCGTATCGAAGTGTGGAGTGCTCCCGCAGGAAGTGCGACCTGGGGAGATGTTATCGGTATCGGCCTGCGCGCCACCAAGATCAAGACAACCGATAATATTGTGATCATCATACCCAACAATGAAATCATGAAACGGGATATCGTCAACTACACTATTATTTCAACAAAGATCAGAGTCCGGATTAATATCGGGGTTTCATATGATGCGGATATTGAAAAAGCAAAGGATTTAATCAACAGTGTTGCTGGGACACTGCCCTGGGTTTCAAAGGAACCTCCTCCTCAAGTGGTTGTGAGAAATTTTGGAGAATCTTCGGTAGATCTTCAGTTGCGGGTATGGATTGATGATGCACGGAAACGGATGGATACGATTTCCAGTGTAACCGACAAAGTCAAGGAAGTTTTTGATAAAAACGGGATTGAAATACCCTACCCCAAAAGGGACATTACCATAATAAATAAATCCCAAATAGAATCGGGGGAAATCCAAAAAACACCCTAATAAACTTCTTGATTTGAAAACGTATTATAGTTATTATCCAAAATTTGGCAAAATCAAGAAATATAAATTTTAATCTTTTTATCGCATGATACCTGTATGAAAATGACAATACATGAGGTTGCCCAGTGCCTTAATCTTCATGTAATTACCATAGAACGCTGGATACGCCAGGGAAGAATACCCATACAAAAAACCGGTAACGGCTATCTATTTAACGAATCTGCTCTGAAAAAATGGGCTGCAATGTATAGACTGCCGTTTTCAATGCCCGAAAAAGTTAAATCTCGGGAGTATGAAGAGAAACCCGAAAACCTCCTGTCCGCCATGAAGCGTGGCAGTGTACTGTATGATATTAAAGGAGATGACGTGGAAACGGCTTTGAAATTTGCCGTTGAAAATATGCCTGTTTTATCCAAAACCTCAAAAAAAGAACTTTATCAACTCCTGCTTGAAAGAGAACGCCTTACATCAACCGGCATTGGCAAAGGAGTTGCCATTCCTCATCCCCGCGACCCGCTGTCGGATGCTTTGAAAAGCCCGGTAATAAGCACATGCTTTCTTGAAAAACCCATAGACTTTGGGGCAGTGGATGACCGGCCGGTGTTTGTTATGTTTATTCTTTTAAGCCAGTCTATTAAAATTCATCTCCATCTTCTTTCGAGGTTTTCTTTTTGTGTTCGCGACAATTCATTTGTGGAATTTTTAAAAACATCCCCTGATGAAGCAGCGTTTTTTGTAAAAATAGCTGATTTCGAAAAACAACTCGATAGAGCAGATACTTAGGTATTGGTAATATGCGCATTTTTCAATCATGGCGCTACCCTGCAAACTGGACCATTTTTCGTTTAGACGATCGTCTGCTACTCATTTTGGCGGCCATTATTGTCGGCAGTTGCAGCGGTCTGGCATCGGTAGTTCTTAACCGATCCCTAATGGTCATGTTCAATTGGTTTCATGATTTGCGCCATTACTGGTGGGTATTTGTGCTTCCGGCTATCGGCGCTGCGCTCTCTTCCCTGTTTCTGGAAAAAATCGTTAAAGAAGGGGCCGGGCACGGTGTGCCGGAAGTCATTTACAGTGTATCACGTTACGGCGGACTGCTCAGGTTCCGCTCAAGTTTTTCCAGGCTTATATCCAGCGCTCTTACCATCGGCAGCGGAGGTTCGGCAGGTCCCGAAGCCCCGGTTGTTATCAGTGGTGCGGCGATCGGGTCCAATATCGCAAAATATTTTTCCTTAAATGACCGCCAGCGAGTAACACTTGTCGGTTGTGGAGCGGCCGGCGCAATATCTTCAATCTTCAATGCACCCATTGCCGGAATGGTATTCGCCATCGAAGTTATAATCGGAGAATGGAAATCCGTAAACATAGTCCCCATTGCCATTGCTTCCGTAGCAGGTACTGAAATCAGCCGCATCCTTCAGGGAAATCAGATTCCTTTCAGCCACCGCCTGTTCAGTATCAACCATATAGATATTTTTGCCTGCGTTGGATTGGCTGTATTGACGGCTGCCGCTTCAATTCTGTTAACCCGCCTGCTCAGATTTATGGATAAAATATCAAAGAAATTGCCGGCCCCTTTATGGATACGGGCAGCCATAGGCGGTTGCGCGGTTGGCCTGATCGGCCTGTTCCTTCCGGAAGTTCTGGGTAAAGGTTATCATGTGGTTCAAACCACCATCGAAGGTGCTTTTTCACAGGGACTTGCAATTGTGGGACTTGCTACGATCGCAAAGATTGTTGCCACCGCTTTGACCCTGGGTTGGGGGGGGTCCGGCGGAATATTTGCGCCCTGCCTGGTAATCGGATGTCTTGCGGGATTGACTTATCACCATGGTCTTGCTTTACTATGGCCCTCTGTATTATGGGTAAACGAAGGATGTTTCGCCTTGCTGGGAATGGCAGGTCTTATAAGCGGGATGCTGCAGGCTCCTTTGACCGGAATTTTTCTTATCGTTGAGATTACAGGAGGATATGAAGTCATTTTGCCGCTTATCATTGTATCGGCCATCTCTACGACCCTCTGCCATTACATTGAACCGGCGGCTTATTATATGAAAGAACTCGTAGAGTATGGACATCTTCTAAGACCCGGCACCGATGCACGGGTTTTGTCCGATCTGAACGTGTCAGAGCTTATTGAAAAGGATTGCATCGCCGTATCACAAAACATGCTTTTGCGGGATTTTATCAGCATCGTCAAAAAATCTCATCGTAATTATTTTCCGGTGGAAGATGAAGAGACCGGTCATTTTATGGGAATAATTCATTTGGATGATATCCGGCAATATCTCTTCAATCCGGTCATGTATGATACCGTATTTTTAGGTCAGATCATGAACACTAAGGTTGACGTCGTCAACCCTGACGACGATTTGGCCGATGTTATTCGCAAAATGGATGCGAATCGTCTTTTTTCCATGCCGGTTGTCGTAAACAACAGGTTCATCGGTTTGATTTCAAAAGGGAATCTGCTGGATCAATATCGCAGAGAGCTTATGGTTCAGACGAGCCAGTCGATTTGATGAAAAGGAGATTACAGAAAGGAGAATCAAATGAATCACCAACTCCTCCATATTTTCCGAAACAATCCTCTGGGGAGAGAAACGTTGCTCCAATCGATTTATTTTGCCAAGCAGGCAAAAGTCTCTCCGGTTATTTACATCCCCAAGTCTACTAAATTTTTAATGTATTTTGAAAACGATGTGGTTCAGATTGACCTTGACGATTCGTATCTTATGTCCCCTGATACCGCCGTAGAACACGCGACCGAACTGTTGGAACAAGCAGGTGTGGAACCCAGGTTTTTAGATCCAAAACATTATACCGCCTCAACCCTTCCGGATATCCATACGAATTTCGACTACATGAGCTGCCCTCGCAGCATCAGCGACTTATCTTCGAAAATCGGCCTGGGTTACATAGGACCACGGGTCAGACGCATCGTTAAGTCCGCACAATTTCCGGTTCTTATCACCAGCTCGGTTTATAAAGAGTGGGAAAGTATTGCCGTGTTTTTCGGCGGTTCGGTCAATGCATTCAATGCCCTAAAACTGGGATTTCGTATATGCAGAATTTCCGGCATGCCTCTTGACATTTTTACCCTGGTAGAAAACAAATCACAGGAATCATATGAAAAGCTTATCAAGGACGAAAATTTAGAAACGGAAATGAGCCGTTATGTCAATACATGGCATTTTTTAAGAAACAAGACGCTTGAAGAAAACCTCTATGATGTGCCACATAACGCCCTCGTTGTCCTGGGTGCATATGGTCACCATCTTTTCAAAGATATTGTTTTTGGGAGCAAAATGGAAAAAATTCAGTCTACCATATCCAACAACCTTTTAATCGTCGGTCCGAATTACACGGCAGCCATATAGGCGGTCATCATTTTTTCACAAAACCGTCACTCTTTTTGAGCAGGAGAAATGTTTTTCAAATAACCGTCAATTATTCTCTGTGGATCTATTTGAAGAGTTTCCGCATATAATTTTAAAAAATTTTTTAAATAAAGGTCGGGAGGAAGATCCTCGATCCGATTTTCTTCCATCGATTTGATAACAGAAACACTGATTCTAGTTATAGCATTAATTTCAGATATCTCAACCTCGAAAGCCTCTCTCAACTTTTTTACATCATCACCTGAAATCGAATCTTTAGAAAGGATTTCATTTAAAAGCTTTTCTACTTCTTTTTCTCCCGATTTTTTTCTAACCCTTTCAGCAAAATTGTCAATGTTTGTCATATTACCCGTATAAAAGGGCACCGGTTTTTTTTGATTTCTCATAGATGTAATTGAAAGGTCCACTTGTTCGGAATCAGCAATAATAGTGTCGTATGCGGCCCTTTTGTGTTCATCTGTCAGCGTTAAAAAAGCCTCTTTGATTGTTTTAAGAATGTTATCTCTCTCCTCATTTGAAAACAAAGAATAGGTAACCGGAGAATCTTCATCATAAATTGACAGAGCGTCCCTGTAAGCACGCTTGATCTCAAAAGAGGGTGAATTTGTTGGAATTTTTAAAATTTCGTAATAATTTAACCCGTCAAAGCTTTTCATGATATTTTTTCTGTCAGTAATACCTGTTGTCTGTTGTTGATTATCTTTTCCGCAATTTTATTTATATCGATTGCAGGTGGTGTATAAGGGTATCTATGGATAAAAATTTGTTTTGAAAGAACAGCATCATGAATCCGCACATCATAACCGACATTTCCAAGAAACTGAAAATTAGAATAAAAATGTCTATTACATAAGTTTTCAATTTTATCTCCAATTGTTGGATCTAAATTTTTCCGAAACTGATTTAAAATAAACTTGAATTTAAATTCGCTTAATCTGTTTCTCAAAAAACTTTCACTGTCGGGATCATATTTTAGCACAATTTCTATAATATCAGGCGATTTGATTGCTATATTATTTGGGCTGACAGTAGCTTTCTTTACCGCAGAATTAAAGGAGTGCCGTTTAACGATCTGCTTCAATTTCCTCAAATAGACAGCCTTAATAAAATGAAAAGAATTTTCGATTGCTGTTGGTTCAGGTGTACATATAAAAATTCCCTGCTTCGAAGTTAAGAAAAAATCCAGAGTATTAAAATTTGTCCCGGTCCCAAGGTCGAGCAGAATGTAATCGAAAGAAAGCTTTCGTATAGCGTTTATTATTTTTAGTTTATGTGCGTGTGGCAGATTCGCAACTTCCATGGAGCAAAGCGAAGAACTTATAAAAAATAGATTCTGTATATTTGTGGAAACAGCCGTATTCTCAAGATTATTTACTGTTTTATCTAAAAAACTGTTTATGCCGTCTTTCTGGTTGTTAACCCCCAACAGGGTATGAAGATTTGAACCACCAAGGTCCAAATCGATCAGTGCGACTTTTTTTCCCCACTTGGCCAGTAGTGCTCCAAGACTGGCTGTGATAAAACTTTTTCCAACACCTCCCTTTCCACCGCCTATTGGATATATTTCCGTCATATAAAATTGCACTCCTGATGGTTAGTCGGCAATTCTCATTACGAATAGCAATTCAGACCTTGTTTAATAGTTCAGGGGTCAAAGAGTTTTCTTAAAGCACACTTTCATGAAAATTTCAGGTTTTTTTTATTTACATTTTAATCAGTGGGCGGGTCAATATCATCATTGAATACACCAGATTTTTTTAACAGGTTCCATTCTTGCAGGATTGGGATAATACCTGAGGGCCTGGCAAAAACTATTTTTTCATATTTTTCGGGTTGCAGGTGAGGTGGTCATATATGAGATTCTTAAGCTTTTGCTGCAGAATCGAGTAAGAATAAAAGCGTGTTGAAATTTCGTAGTTTGTATCGACCATTTTTTGACGAAGTTCCTGGTTTTCAAGAACGTCTCTTGCCTTGCGAACGGCATCCTCTGTAACATACCCGTCTATTTCTACGGTAAGAAACCCTTTAGGTTCGATGTCAAATGTATAAATTGAATATTTGTTTACAACTATGGGTTTACGAAAGTATACGGCTTCGAGAAAGGCATTTCCAAACCCCTCAAAAGTGGATGGATATGTTACAAGGTCGGCATGTGGATAGATGTCATCAAGAGTATAAATTTTCTTTCCGGTTTTAGTCAGCCCCCTGCGTTCATGAATAATATCTGACACAAAAACAGTGTTGACATTCATAACCTTTGAATATTCCCTGACTCTTTGTTCATAATCATATCCCTCATCGCCGGACGCATGCGAAATGATGAGCTTCGCCTTTTTACCCAGCCTGTGGACTATTTCTATTGCATGTTCGATCCCCTTACGCTTTACAACCCGAGTCGGCTGGAGGATTAAAAGCTCATCATCTTCGATGCCAAGGGATTGCCGCACATCTTTTGCATAACCATCAACCGGAGGCGGAGGATTTTCAAAGTCCATGACATTTGGAATAACAGTTGCCGAGATGCCTGTTCGAAGGCTTAGCTGGTTGTCGCCGGAAGAGTTTATGGTCACATGCTGTATCGACGGCAGGTGGGGAGGAAATGCCATGTTTAGATATTCCCAAACACTATTTGTCAAAAACTGCTGGCGTTCCCAGAAAAAATCGTGATGGTGGGCTATTGCAGAGATTCCGGTCTCTGATATCACCTCAGTAACGGCAAGGCCTAAGGGGATATTTAATGGAATTGTCAGTGCATTTTCCGGAACTAAAAGTTCAATCGCGAATTTTTCGATGAATTTGTATAAATCATCCTTTAATTTCCTTTTAATTCCCATAATTTTTTGTGTAACGTGCCGTTCACGTTTATGAACCCCAAAGCAGTTATTGTAAATATCTTTAATCTCAGGATGTGCAAAATGAGCTTCTTCTGCCAGATAGGAACAATCCGGCGGACGGTCAAGCTTGCCTGCGAAATAGAAGCAGGAAAATCCTTGCCTTTGAAAAACAGTAGCCCATTTTGCTGTTTCCAGGGAAACACCGTCTGTCCCCGCAAAACGGGTTGCAATAAATCCGACATTGTGTTTTAAACCACAGAATGGACAGTTGCTCATTTATCACTCCTTTTGAAATCCGTTACTGGTTAAAATAAGGGATGCTATCCGTTTGTAGCATTTCTCGGAAATAAATCACGAGATTTGAATATTATTCAACTTCACGAGACTCTGAAACCTTTTTATGCATTTTTTTAAAAAATGACAAGTCGCAATATTCAAGCCAATCTTTCAGCCTGGATTTTCTTTTTTAATCATAGATGATTTGTTCTATGATTTTAGTTAGATAAGTTTTTGAAAGAACAATGAATTTATCCGTTGTAAGCCCTAAAAAACACTTTTAGCGTCAAAAAAATGATGGTCTTATAAAAAGTCAAAAAAACCGTTTTTAATTACCATATATTGTGGCATTTTTTTCTTGACATACAATATATATTATTTTATATTTTGAAGCAACATAATACGTTAAATTTTTTAGAAAATTAACGTTGCACTTATTATTTGAATCTACGACTGTAAAATATCGAACAAAGAATTATAAACGCTAAAAATAAATCAAGGATTTAACATGATAACCCCAGAAAAAAAAATTGAGCGAAGGGAACATAAACGGTTTCTAGCCCAGGAGGGGGCATATGCTTTGCTAAAGAATAATTCCTCCAAACTGGGGCAAATCAAAAATGTCAGCAGGGGGGGGCTTGCCTTCAGTTACATCGTTAATGAAGAGCAAATGCACAAATCGTTTAAGGTTGATATATTTATAAGCGGTCAAGGCTTTTGTTTAAAAAATATACCTTCTAAAAAGATATCGGATTTCCATATAGATAATAAACTCCCCTTCAGCACTTTTGCAGTAAGGCAAGTTGGTGTTCAATTTAATGAACTGAATCACAATCAGTTATTTCAGCTGGATAATCTTATCCGGGATCACACCACCGGTGAACAAAATTAAAAGTTGGTAACATTTTTCCGAACTCGTAAAACACTTTTTACGAGACCATCACATTTTTCCCCTTTGAAAATATTATCACAATAATCTTCCTTTCAATCCAAATCCGTTCCTCGCTTACCTTGGGGTTCACTTAAAAAGAACTTCACATTTTGGCTGTCGATGCATCCCGCCTGCCTGCGTTACGAAAACTCGAAATATGCTTGATAATCACAGACAAATAAGTTATTTAAAATTGGTTGAGTGGTTGACCAATGACAAATGCACAAACGAGGGACCAGATGGCCACACCAATTTATTGGGCCGATAGTTATGTGGAAAAGAAGCGCTCCGGCGAAAAAGCGATAAACCTGATAAAACCGGGCCAAAGGGTTTTTATCGGTTCTTTCTGCGGTGAACCCCAGCATCTTTTAAAGGAACTTGCAGCGGTATCGCAAAAATTTACGGATATCGAGATTGTTCGTCTCCTTGGCCTTGAAACCACCCCATTGACGCTTATAGCGGATAAAACAAAAGACCAGAGCTTTAATGTCAGGTCTTTTTACTTAGGATCCGCCAAGACAGAAAGCCTCGCAAAAAACAAACGTTTTATCACACCCATGAACCTTTCGGAAGTACCCCGCCTTTTTAAAACCAGACGCCTCCCCATAAATGTAGCTCTTATTCAGGTGTCTCCGCCGGATGACTTCGGATGGATGAGCCTCGGCATTTCAGTGGATATAACTCTGGCCGCGGCCATGTCTGCTAATCTTATTATTGCTCAGGTCAATTCACGGATGCCCCGTGTACTGGGCAGAAGCTTTATACATGTTAACGATGTGGATGTGATTGTTGAACACGAAGAGGAGCTTCTTACCGTTAGTGAACTTCCCGAATTAGAATCGGCCAACCTTATCGGCAGGCTTATTGCCCGGCTTATTGACGATGGTTCAACCATCCAGATCAGCCCTGGTACAACCCCCCAGTCAATTCTTCTGGCACTTTCCGACAAAAATGATCTCGGTGTTCACACCCAATTCCTCACCAACGATATCATGCGCCTTGTTTCAATGGGAGTTATTACCAACCGTATAAAAGGATTCAATAACGGTAAACTGGTGGCAAGCAGTGCCATTGGAACAAGTGATCTTTACGAATATCTGGATGACAATCCGTCCATTGAGTTTTATCCTTCAGATTATGTAAATGATCCCGGTATTATATCCCGTCACAACAAAATGGTTTCCATGAACATAGCCATGGCCATGGACCTTACCGGCCAGGTAGCCGCAGATGCCCTTGCATACAATCATTTTTCAGGCGTGACAGGCATGCTTGACTTTATCAGAGGTACATCCCAGTCTGATGGAGGCAAATCGATCCTGATGCTCACTTCAACAACCGTTGATGGTAAAAAAAGCCGGATTGTCCCGATGTTAAGTGATACCGCAATCGTTGTTCCAAGGGGTGATGTTAAATATGTGGTCACCGAATACGGGGCTGTAAACCTGTTCGGAAAAAGCTTGCAGGAAAGGGCCATGGCCATGATCAGTATTGCCCATCCTGATTTTCGTGATGAGCTCTTGTCTGAAGCCAAGAAAATGGGGTTGCTCGGCGCTGAACGAACTCTTTCTGAATCGGTCCATGGCATATATCCGATCAAGCTGGAAGAAACCAGGGAGATTGACGGTGATCTGATAACCATAAGACCGGCCAAACCGGTGGATGAGAGAAGGATTCAGGAACATTTTTATAATCAGAACAAAAATGATATATATTCAAGGTTTTTTCAGGCAAGGACCCGGTTTGTTCGTGACGATCTGGAGAGAATGTTTCAGATCGACTATATTAAAAATTTAACCCTTCTGGCTGTTGTAGGAGAATTTGGTTTTGGAAAGGTAGTTGCCGTTGGGGAATATTTGCTTGACCAGGCCAGAAACATAGCAGAAGTTGCTTTTTCCGTGAGCAGAGACTGGCAGGGAAAAGGATTGGGAAAGATCTTGATGCTAAAACTGTGCAAAGCTGCCCGTGAAAATGAAATTTCAGGTCTGGTTGCTTACACCATGCCAAGAAACCAGGGTATGATAAAGCTTTTTAAAAGCCTGCCCTATAACGTCAGTACTGTTTATGACGGCGAAGTGGTTGAATTGACCTGTATGTTTAATGAAATCCAATGATATTAAATTTTATAATTTTAACTCATCTATTGACAAACAAACAATCTCAATATAAATAACAGTATTTGGCAAATTTTAATGTCAATTCTTTTCCATATGAAACATCATAAGCTTATCATTTTACTAAATAAATATAGTTTTTGTTTGTGCGTTATTTTATTGGTGACACCTTTTGATCCATGGCTATAAATCTACCGACGTAGATACTTTTATAATCAAATTTATTTTAAGAAAGGGGGGGTGATTTTTTTATGTCCTGAAGTTTTTGATTCTACTGATCCTTTAGGGCCAATTAATTAGATGTGAAACGTAACGCTCACTAATCATTAACTTTTTATCGTATAAAGGAGGTAAAATTGGGATTGGAAATATACAAAGAATCTTATACCGGCACTATAAAGGAAATTACCCTTGGTAAAGGCGACAAAGCCGTTACCGTGGGCGGTGAGACATGCTATCCTTTTTACAATTTTGAAGGGGACATGCCCCACAAGCCGGTAATCGCAATGGAAGTGTGGGACATGGAGCCGGAAGAATGGCCGGAAGCCGCGCTCAGCCATTTCAAGGATGTGCTTTCAGATCCGGCCGCCTGGGCCAAAAAGTGCGTTGATGAGTTAGGGGCCGAGATGATTGTTCTGCAATTAAAGAGCACCGACCCGAATGATAATGATGCCAGCCCTGAAGAGGCTGCCGCAACAGTAAAAAAGGTTCTTGATGCCATTGACGTACCGCTGATTGTCTGGGGCACCGGCAACATTGAGAAAGATGAGGAAGTTTTAAAGAAAGTTTCGGAAGAAACCCACGGCGCCAATCTTACCATAGGCCCTGTGGAGGATAAGAACCACAAGGGAATCGGCGCCAGTGCTCTGGGATACGGCCATACGGTTGTTTCATCCTCACCCATCGATATTAACCTTGCCAAGCAGGTTAACATTCTCCTTGAAAACCTTGGAGTGCCGCTGGAACGTAATATCGTAGATCCCACCACCGGCGGTCTTGGTTATGGACTGGAGTACACCTATTCCGTAATGGAACGGCTCGGCATGGCGGCGTTGACCCAGGGTGATGACAAGCTGCAGCTTCCGATTATCAACAACCTTGCCAATGAGATATGGAAGTGCAAGGAAGCCAAGCAAACAGTTGATGAAGCGCCGATTTTAGGTGATCCGGAAAGACGAGGCATCCTTATGGAAGCCGTGTCTGCCGTAATTTATCTGCTGGCAGGTGCAAATGTTCTGATTATGAGGCATCCGGAAGCTGTAAGGCTGACCAAGGCTTTTATCGACCTGGCTTTAGATGGCGGAAGTGCTGCTGATGTTGCTCCCATAAGCAAACAACTTGATGATATTGACATCGATTTTGCATCCCTTGCTCCGGAACCGGATCTGACAATAGAGGGATAAGAACCCAGGAAGGCGCCACAGAGAAAAAATTGCAAGCAAGTAAGATGTTGGCCGGCTGAACAGAATGCAAAAAAGAAAATAAAAAAATACGAGGAGGAACCTCTAATGGCAGAAGAAGAAAAAAAAGTAAAGGCGAAAAAGCCGAAAAAGATGGCTGATCCGAAAGTGGTTTCCATCGATCCTGCAACTCAGGAGATGCTAGCCCGTGCCCAGGAACTGGGTATTGATACAGTTTATGATCGGGCGGTAACCATGAAACCCTGTAACATTGGAATGCAAGGGACCTGTTGTAAAAATTGTGCCATGGGGCCGTGCCGTCTCCCGCTCCCGAAAGCAGGAATTGAAGGAGAGGATACAAGAAAGGGCCTGTGCGGAGCCACAGCCAATACCATTGCGGCACGTAATTTTATCCGGATGATAGCAGGGGGCGCTTCAGCCCATTCAGATCACGGCCGTTGCGTGGCCGAAGTTTTCATGTCCGCTGCAAAAAAGGAAACCGATGCCTACAAGATAAAGGATGTCAAAAAGCTCCTGCAGATCGCTCCCTGGCTCGGTGTTGAAATCACGGTTGAAGTTGACGGTGAGCAGGTTAACCGGAAAACTGATGACATCGCCCTTGAAGTGGCTGAAGCTGCACTAAATGAATGGGGAAAGTATGAGGGCGAACTGTTGTACGCAAAAAGAGCGCCTGCGCCCCTTTATGAAAAATGGAAGAAGAACGGCGTTATTCCCAGAAATATCGATCGTGAAATTGTGGAGATCATGCACCGTACGCATATGGGTGTTGATCAGGATTTTAAAAATCTGATCAAGCAGGGCACCCGGGCGGCCATAGCCGACGGCTGGGGCGGCTCCATGCTTGCCACGGATCTCCAGGACGTTCTTTTCGGAACCCCCTATCCCTTACAGTCTGAGGCGAACCTCGGGGTCATGAAGGAAGATCATGTCAACATTATCGTTCACGGTCATGAGCCGGTTCTGTCCGAGATCATCGTGGCGGTGGCACAGACCCAGAAAATGGTCGATTATGCCAAGTCAAAAGGGGCCAATGGGATCCAGCTCAGCGGGATCTGCTGTACGGCCAATGAGGTCCTTCAGCGCCACGGCATACCCAGTGCAACAACTTTTTTGTCGCAGGAGCTTGCCATTATCACCGGCGCCTGTGATGCCATGGTGGTGGATATCCAGTGTATCTTCCAGAATCTTGCCAACGTGGCCAAATGTTTTCATACCAAGCTTATCACAACCCATCCCATTGCAAAGATGGAGCAGGACAATGTGATCCACATCGAGTTTGACGAGCATCATGCCGTAAGAGACGCCGAGCGGATTGTTAAGATGGCCATCGACAACTTTAAGAACCGCAAAGCCGAGGTTATGATCCCCAAACATAAAGCCACCCAGATTGCCGGTTTTGGTGTTGAATCCATCGAGTACCACCTGGGCGGAACCTTCAGGGGAACTTTTTATACCTTAAATGACAATATTATTAACGGCCGTATCCGTGGTGTGGCCGGCGTGGTGGGCTGCAACAATGCCCGTACAGTACATAATAGAGACCACATTATGATAGTTAAAGAGCTGATCAAAAACGATGTGCTGGTCCTGTCCACCGGCTGCACTGCGATCGCCTGCGGCATGGAAGGACTGCTGACGCCGGAAACTGCGCAGGTATTCTGCGGACCGGGTCTGGCCGAGGTTTGCGAAGTCGTTGGTATTCCACCGGTTCTGCATCTTGGTTCCTGTGTTGATAACAGCCGCATCCTTCTGGCAGCAACCGAAGTTGTTAAAGCAGGCGGCTTAGGAAAAGACATTTCTGATCTGCCCGTAGCCGGCAGCGCGCCCGAATGGATGAGTGAAAAGGCCATCAGTATCGGTCATTATTTTGTTACATCCGGTGTTTATACGGTCTTTGGTGTTACCCTGCCCACTTCCGGTGCTCCTGTTTTCCATGATTATATTTGCAAGGATCTGGAAAAGATTTATGGCGGTATGTGGGATGTTGAGGCTGATCCGATCAAACATGCCCGGATGATGATTGCCCATATCGACAAAAAACGCAAGGAACTCGGTATCGATAAAGCCAGGGAAAGAGTGCTCATGGATATGGATGATCGCATGAAAATGGATGCTGCATATCAAAAATAATGGAAACCATAACACTTTGACAATATAATAAAAAAGGGGCTCTCTGTTCAGGAGCCCCTTTTATTATCTTCGGTCCCTTATCACCATCGCAATTCTGTGCTCATTTATTATCCTGCATTGCTTCCGGATAGTCAGCTAAAAAACGATATAGTGTTGCTCTGCCAACCCCGAGTAGCCTGGCGGCCTTGGCTTTGTTTCCCCCTGTTTTTACAAAAGCATCTTTTCGAAATGAGGGGCATGCTATTCAGCGTCTGTGGAATAACGATGAAACCCTCCTCCCAATTGATCATAAATTCCGCCGGTTGCCATGGCACGGAGTGTAACATTTGCCATTTCAAGGGCGGTATCGCCTAACTCATCTTTTTTGACGCCATTTTTAGCATAAAAATAATAAGCTTATAAAAAATTCTGAATTGAAGGAGACGGAAACTTGGGAGCCGGAAGAAACCAGCCTAAATTTTGATCAAATCTCGTGGAAAAATTATTCAGGGCGTTATCCAGAAAGTTTGTATCAATGGGCCCATGGCTTGAAGACCATGACAGGTGATTTGTTATAATCCTTGATAATTACTGACCCGAAGAGGCAATTTTTTCTTTTTTGAAGGGTCGTTCCAGGCTGCGGAAATAAGTTTCAAAAGATCGTTCTATGACAAAATCCCTGATTGAGTCACAGAAGGGAAATAAATCCCGCCGTAAAAAGGCTTTAATTCGGGTGTAAAAAAAATATTTAACGGGGTTATTGGCATGCTGGAGAAGATACGGGCCTTTTTCATGGATAAGGCGGTTAAGTTCATTTTTTGTCTTGACAAGGAACAATGTAGTATTTATTATTAACAATAATTATTATTATTAATGATTATATTGTCAACTCTACAAATAATAAATCTTTTAATAAATCTTTCCAAGAAGGGGGTAAAATGGAAAAAAAGAAAGTTTTATCCAAGAAAAAAGAGATTAACCCAAGTGACGTTACAATCTGTGACGCCACGGCCCAAATGCTGGAGAAAGCCAAAAGGGACGGTGTGGAGACCGCATTTGACCGGGCTGCCGGCATGAGAGCCTGTCCCATTGGTGCTGATTCTGCCTGCTGCAAACATTGTTCCATGGGGCCCTGCAGGCTAAGCGCCAAAGATCCGTATGGAAAAGTTGGGGTTTGCGGTGCGACCATTGATACAATTATGGCTCGTAATTTTGCTCGAATGGTTGCTTCCGGAAGTGCGGCTCATACGGACCACGGGATGAGCATGCTCGATCTTTTCCGTGAAGTTGTAAAAGGAGATATCACGGATTATAAAATCAAGGACCCGAAAAAGCTTGAGGAAGTTGCAGCTTCCATCGGTATTGAAGTCGAAGGGCGTAAGATTCATGATATTGCAATGGATCTTTACGAAGAATTGGAGCGCACCTATACCCAGGTGGAAGGGGAAATACCCTTTGCCAAACGGGTTCCTGAAAAAACATTGGAAACCTGGCGCAAACTCGGTATTGTTCCCAGGGGAGCCATGCGAGAGATTATGGAGTTGATGCATCGGACTCACATGGGAGTGGATCAGCATTATGAGAACATTACCACACAGATCAACCGAACAGCCCTTGCCGACGGCTGGGGTGGATCCATGGTGGCCACGGAAATATCCGACATTCTTTTCGGAACCCCGTCTCCGGTCGTCGTCGAAGTGAATATGGGTGTTCTTAAAGAAGACCATGTCAATATTATCGTTCACGGCCATGAACCAAACCTTTTTGAATCCATGCTGGTATCGGTCAATGAACCCACACTCGTTGATGCATCCAAGAAAGCCGGAGCGGCGGGTATCAATCTGGTGGGAATGTGCTGTTCGGGTGCGGAAATGCTGTCGCGACATGGAATTCCCCATGCCGGGAACTTTATGTCCACGGAAGCCGTTCTGGTCACCGGCGCTGTAGATGCTATGACCGTGGATGTTCAATGCATCAAACAGGGACTGGCCAAAGTGGCTGAATGTTATGGGACGCATCTCATCACCACCAATCCCAGATGTCATATCGAAGGCGCGCAGCACATTGAACTCGATGAACACAACCCGAGTGCCTGCACCGATGAGATCGTCATAAAGGCGATTTCCCGGTTCAAAAACAGAACTGCAGATATAGAGATCCCGAAAATTACGAATATCGGGGTCCATGGGTTCTCCCACGAGTATATCAATTACATGCTCGGCGGATCCTTCCGAGGGTCTTATACCCCGCTCAATGACAATATCATCAACGGCAGGATCCGGGGAGTTGCCGGCGTGGTCGGCTGCACCAACCCCAGGGTCAAACAGGACTGGGTTCATGTGGAGCTGGTTAAGGAGTTGATCAAAAAAGACGTATTGGTTCTCCAGACCGGCTGTTCCCAGATTGCGCTTGCCAAGGCCGGCTTGACCACACCGGAAGCAGCAATCCTTGCAGGCCCCGGATTGCATGAAGTGTGTGAGACCGTCGGTATGCCGCCGGTCCTGGGTTTAGGTTCCTGCGTAGACAACAGCCGGATTCTTATTGCAGCTTCTGCTATGGTTCAAGAAGGTGGTCTGGGACATAGTATTGCTGAATTACCCGCAGCCGGTGCCGCTCCCGAATGGATGAGTGAAAAAGCCATAAGCATCGGGCAGTACTTCGTTGCCTCAGGTGTATACACGGTTTTTGGTGTAACATTTCCCATTGTTCAAGAAACGAAGTTCCACAAGCTTCTGTTTGATGGACTTGAAAAGCAGGGTCTGGGCAAATGGGGATTTTCCCCCGATCCCAAGGAGATGGCCCGCATGATGATCGCCCATATCGACAAAAAGCGCAAAGCTCTGGGCATAGACAAGGCCAGGGAAAGGGTGCTCATGGATATGGAGGATCGTCGGGAAATGGAGGCAGCTTATCAGCAAGCTTAAGGATAAAAAGCATCACGCTTTGATAACATCATAAAAAAGGGGCTCTCTGTTTAAGAGCCCCTTTTATTATCTTTGTTCCCTTATTACTATTGCGGGTTCTGTGCTTATTTATGAGTCTGTTGATTAATGAGGATTTTCGTTCAAGATCAAGGCATGCGAAAAAAATAACCACAGGCATATAGTTGATATTCCGAGGATTATTTTTTGAGCATAACGCAGAGATTGTGCGAAAAGACCATTAATCAACAGACTCATTTGTTATCCTGCATTGCTTCCGGGTAATCAGCTAAAAAACGATATAATGTTGCTCTGCCAACCCCGAGTAGCCTGGCGGCCTTGGCTTTGTTTCCCCCTGTTTTTACAAAAGCATCTTTAACTGTATTAACGTCAAGTTTCTTTGAGGAACCACGCTTGTACACGGGG
>Ga0233414_10000097_pt1 | contig 37729 bp, 37 predicted proteins | sample Na_anoxic_10_MG_FD_189020 | JGI IMG/M metagenome (GOLD analysis project Ga0233414, IMG submission 189020) | Seawater microbial communities from Saanich Inlet, British Columbia, Canada - Na_anoxic_10_MG | ecosystem: Environmental > Aquatic > Marine > Inlet | place: Canada: British Columbia... | reverse complement strand
ACATTCCTTCATAAAGGTCAAAAAAAATGTGTATTATTTTTTTACAACATAAAAACATTAAAATGAATTTTTTTTTTATAGTACGGATAACAATCACTATTGAATTCACTAAAATACCTTCTTAAAGAACCCTGTAATGATTGGCTTAAATAAATACGTTTTGTGAATACGCATACTTGCCTTGGAAAAATGAAAAAATAGTTTGTCACAACACAAATATTCGTAAAAAAAGTGTTTTTAAGCCAAGTGGTCTGAAACTTTACAACAAAATTATCTATGTGCAAACAATCTTTGTAAATATTACAAAGTCGAGATTAATTTAATGTTTTTATGTTGTAAAAAAATAATACACATTTTTTTTGACCTTTATGAAGGAATGTGGAGAAATCAAAAATTAGTAATTCTATCTCTTTTGGGTATAATAAAACTTTCAATCAAATTTTTAGTAGAAAAAAACAATATTTATTTTTTAACAATGGTTAGATTTTAAAGAATAAAATATGTGTTCCTATAAATTATTATTATTTTTCCAAGGCAAGTATACATATTCGTAAAACGCACTTATTTCAGCCAAGCGGTACAAGGTTTTTTAAGAAGGTATTTTAATGAATTCAATAGTGATTGTTGTCCGTACTATAAAAATAAAATCCATTTTAATATTTTTAGGTTGCAAAAAAATAATACACATTTTTTTCGACCTTTATGAAGGAATATGAAAGAATCTAAAATTATTAATTCTATCTTTCTTAGATACAATAAAACTTTCAATTGAATTTTGAGTTAAAAAACGAAGAATCATAAATTATTTTTATTTCTTCAAGCAGAATTGTTTTAAATAGAGATATATATTTGTAAGAAAAATGTTCTTAAATTAAGCAATATGAAGTTTTACAAACAAAACTATTTGTAACGTATAACTATTTTTTTAAATGCTCTAAAATGAAGGTTAATTTAATATTTTCACACTATAAAAATAATACACATTTTTTTTGACCTTTATGAAGGAATATGGAGAAATCAAAAATTAGTAATTTTATCCCCATTGGGTATGAGACAACATTTTCAATTGTTGAACTTTCAGTAAGAAAATAAATATTTTTTTTCTATTATTGTTTAAATTTTAGGAACAAAATATGTGTTGTTACAAATTATTACTACTTTTCTAAGGCGAGTATACGTGTTTGCAAAACGCACTTATTTAAACAAAGCAGTACAAGGTTTTTAAAGAGAGTGTTTCAGTGAATTCAACAATGATCGTTATTGGTATTATAAAAATAAAATTTATTTTAACGTTTCTATGTTGTAAAAAAATAATACACATTTTTTTTGACCTTTATGAAGGAATATGGAAAAGTCAAAAATTATTAATTCTATCTCTATTGAATATAATAATATTTCTAACTACCAAATTTTCAACCAAAATAAAACTATACACATTCTTCTGGGTTTTTGTGAAGGAAACACGTAAACTCAAACTTAAAAGAAATTACTTTACGTTCTTAATTTTTTTAAATTAGAAAACTATATAAATGACTTCTCAATTTTATGCATACTGTGACAGCCCGGCTTATTGGCAAACTTCTTTACAAGAACCTGCAAGTATTACAATGGAAGGTATTTTACTTTTTAATAAACATTTAACATTTTTATTAGTCGTTATTGTATTATTCGTTGCATGGTTATTAGCTTATACCATCTATTATTTCGTTGAGTTTAACAATGAACAAAATTCGAAATTTGTTCACTCTAAAGAATTAGAAATTGTTTGGACAACTATTCCAGCATTAATCTTATTAATTCTTTCTACACCATCATTTACATTATTATATGCTATGGATGAAATTTCAGAACCAGAATTATCATTAAAAATCTTAGGACACCAGTGGTTTTGGAGTTATGAAATTTCAGATTTTAACTCTTGTCAAAAACAAGAACAAAGTTTAAAATATGTTTGTTATATGATGGTTTTAGACGGACTACCTAAAACAAAACAAGGTTATTTCAGACTTTTAGAAACAAACAAGCGAGTAATTTTACCAACAAACACTCATTTAAGATTACTTGTAAGTGCTGCTGATGTTTTACACAGTTGGACTGTACCTTCTTTTGGTTTAAAAGTAGACGCTTGCCCAGGACGGTTAAATCAATTAAACTTATTTATTAAGCGAGTTGGTGTTTTTTTTGGTCAGTGTAGTGAAATTTGCGGAGTAAATCATGGATTTATGCCAATTGTTGTTGTATCACTACCTACTTTACAATTCCACCATTACGTTATGACTAAGTTGGAATTAGGTTAATTAAAAAAAATGACATTAAAGAAAAAAGATTTAAAAAGAAAAATTAAAAATTTTACTATTAATTTTGGTCCGCAACATCCTGCAGCTCATGGTGTTCTTCGGCTTGTTCTTGAGTTAAAAGGAGAAATCGTTCATAGAGCTGATCCCCACATTGGATTACTTCATAGGGGTACTGAAAAGCTTATAGAATATAAAAATTATTTACAAGCATTACCTTATTTTGACCGATTAGATTATGTTTCTATGATGGCACAAGAGCATACTTATTCTCTAGCGGTAGAAAAGTTACTTGATGCTCAAGTCCCATTAAGAGCGCAATATATCCGAGTATTATTTGCAGAGATTACTCGTATTTTAAACCATTTACTTGCCGTTGGGTGCCACGCAATGGATGTTGGTGCAATGACTCCATTTTTATGGTCTTTCGAAGAGCGTGAAAAATTAATGGAGTTTTACGAACGAGTTTCTGGTGCACGAATGCACGCTGCATATTTTCGTCCTGGGGGAGTATCTATGGATATTCCTGCTGGTTTGTTAAACGATATATTTTTATTTGCAGAACAATTCAACATCAGGTTACTAGAAGTAGAAGAGATGTTAACAGAAAATCGTATTTGGAAACAACGACTTGTAGATATTGGGGTTGTTTCTGCAACAGATGCTCAGGAATGGGGTTTTAGTGGAGTTATGTTACGGGGTTCCGGAATTAATTGGGACCTACGAAAAAGCCAACCATATGAAATTTACAACAAGTTAAGTTTTGACGTACCTAGTGGTACCAACGGGGATTGCTACGACCGTTACTTAATTCGAATTTTTGAAATGAAAGAATCTTTAAAAATAATCGAACAATGTTTAAACCAAATTCCTTCTGGATTAGTTAAAAGTAGCGATAAAAAATTAACACCTCCTTCTAGAAAAGATATTAAACAGTCGATGGAATCGTTAATTCATCATTTCAAAATTTACACTCAAGGATTTAGCGTACCGTTTAACGAAACTTACACAGCAAGTGAAGCACCAAAAGGAGAATTTGGAGTTTATCTTGTTTCCAACAATACCAATAGACCTTACAGGTGTAAGATTAAAGCACCAGGTTTTGCACATTTACAAGCATTAGATCATATGTCTAAGGGGCATTTAATCGCAGACGTTGTTACTATTATTGGTACTCAGGATATTGTGTTCGGAGAAGTTGATCGATAACGATTTAAAATTAAAAATGATTGTTCGAAATAAAAAATTATCTAGAAATTTGAATATTTTTTCAAACGGAAGTTTATTAACAACTTTCGTCGATAATAGTATGAAAACAAACTCTACAATAACGTTTTTTGAAAAAGATTTTAAAACTTTTGAAAAAAGTTTTAAAAATAAATTATCAAAAAATACTGATGCTCCTAATAGTTTAATTAATTATAGGAAAAAATTATTTAAATAATTTAAAATTTATAAAATGAAAAATCAACTTCAAAAAGATAAAAATAAAAGAAATTTAAATTCAAAATTTGAAAATAAACTTATCATTTTAAAAAGTATTGCGAAAAACAACAATGTTAATAAAACAATCAGGTGGAATTCCGAATTAAAATTAACAAGTTTAAATTCTAATAGCCACAAAACACGTTTAGTTAAACGGTGTGTTATTACGGGTCGAAAGGGTAAATTTCATTCAATGTTTAGATTTTCTCGTTTATCATTTTTAAAATTTGCGAGAAATGGATTAATTAGTGGTTTGCAAAAATCGGCTAGATAAGAAATTTTAAAAATCACACGTTTATTGTTTAGGTGCAATTCGTTATTTTACTTTGTTATCTAAATAAAAATTTTATTATCAAATTATAAATGTTACTAAATAGTTCAGTTTATCAATTTGTAACTCGATGGCTTTTTTCTACAAATCATAAAGATATCGGTACTTTGTACCTTATTTTTGGTGCAATATCAGGTGTGGCCGGTACTGCGTTATCTTTATATATTAGAATTACTTTAGCACAGCCTAATAGTAGTTTTTTAGAGCATAATCACCAGATGTATAATGTTATTGTAACAGGACATGCGTTCGTTATGATTTTCTTCATGGTTATGCCAACTTTAATTGGTGGTTTTGGTAACTGGTTTGTTCCTTTAATGATTGGTGCACCAGATATGGCATTTCCACGAATGAACAATATTAGTTTTTGGTTATTACCACCTTCATTATTGTTATTAATTGCTTCTATTTTAGCAGAAGCAGGTGTGGGTACAGGTTGGACTGTATACCCTCCATTATCTAGTGGATCATCACATTCAGGTGGTGCTGTAGACTTAGCTATTTTTAGTTTACACTTATCTGGAGCTTCGTCAATTTTAGGAGCAATAAACTTTATTTGTACTATTTTCAATATGCGAGTAAAAAGTTTATCATTCCATAAATTACCTTTATTTGTTTGGGCTGTATTAATTACCGCGTTTTTATTATTGTTATCTTTACCTGTTTTAGCGGGTGCTATTACAATGTTATTAACAGACCGTAATTTTAATACAACTTTCTTTGACCCAGCGGGTGGTGGTGACCCTATTTTATACCAACATTTATTTTGGTTTTTCGGTCATCCAGAAGTTTATATTTTAATTTTACCTGGATTCGGTATTGTTAGTCATATTATTGTTAGTGTTGCACGAAAGCCTATTTTTGGTTATTTAGGAATGGTATATGCTATGTTTTCAATCGGAGTACTTGGGTTTATTGTATGGGCTCACCATATGTATACCGTTGGTTTAGATATCGATACACGAGCATACTTTACTGCGGCTACCATGATTATTGCAATTCCAACAGGAATTAAAATTTTTAGCTGGTTAGCTACACTATGGGGCGGTTCTATTGATTTAAGAACTCCAGGATTATTCGCTATCGGTTTCATTTTCCTTTTCACAGTAGGAGGTGTTACAGGAGTAGTACTTGCTAACTCAGGTATTGATATTGCTTTACATGACACTTACTATGTTGTAGCACATTTTCATTATGTATTGTCAATGGGTGCTGTATTTTCGATGTTAGGAGGTGTTTATTTTTGGTTTGATAAATTAACTGGAGTGAAATATTCAGAAATTTTAGGTAAGATTCATTTTTGGGGTTTTTTCCTTGGTGTAAATTTAACTTTTTTCCCTATGCATTTCTTAGGTGTTGCAGGTATGCCACGACGGATTCCAGATTATCCTGACGCTTTTTATACTTTCAATAAGTTAGCATCATGGGGTTCTTACGTTTCGGCTATTTCGTCATTATTTTTCTTCTACGTTGTTTATGAAGCTTTTGCGTCAAGCAGAAAAGTAAATAATGTTTATTCTTCGTAAGATTCAGTCTTAATAAAATTTATGTTTATTAATATACATATTTCTTCAAAAAGTTATAAGTCAATAAAGTTTTTTTCTGAGTTTTTTTTAAACAAACTCGTTACAGACAAACTAAAGTTAACATCATCTAATTTATTTTTTCAAAATTCAATTAAAAAAAAAATTTTTACGGTATTAAAATCACCTCACGTAAATAAAACAGCGCAAGAACATTTTGAATATAGACTTTATACTCATCAATTTAAAATATATTCTTCTAAAAGTTTTTTATTACTATTATTTTTAAAAAAATTAAAGCATAATGTGTTTTCGGATATTGTATTTAAAGTTGAAATAATAAATCAACCGTTAAAACATACTCAAAAATTAAAGAATAAAATTAATCCTGATAATTTTATACTTCCTTCAAATTTTATTTGTTTAAAAGAATACATTAAAATTTTAAATAATTATGGCAATTTAGTCTTAAAACAAAAGTAAAAATTGTTTAGATAGCTCAGTTGGTTAGAGCAAAGGACTGAAAATCCTTGTGACGGCAGTTCAAGTCTGTCTCTGAACATTAAAAGAAATCATGAAAAATCATTTATACAATATGGTTGCAAGTATTAAAAATGGTCAATTAGCAAAAAAAGCTTATATTAACCAAGTACGAAAAAAAACATGTGAATCAGTTTTAAATGTTTTGTGGGATGAAGGATTTATTTCAGGGTACAAAACATCAAAAAGTAATCCAAATATTTTAAAAATTTTTTTAAAATACAAAAGTAAAAAACCTGTAATAAACTCTATAAAAGTTGTAAGTAAACCTAGTTTACGAATTTATTATTCTTTAAAACAGTTATGGAAATTAGATTCAAGCAAAGGAGTAGTAATAATTTCAACCAGCAAAGGTTTCATGTCTCTTAACGATTGCAAGCAACATAAATTAGGAGGAGAACCTTTTATAATAGTAAAATAAGATGAAGACTTTCTCAAAACGTTATAGTATTAAAATTCCAGAAAATATTGAAGCTTTTTATTGTGGTAAAAGGCAGATTATGTTAATAAACGGCCCTTTTGGCAGAAAAATTTTAAAATTACAAGTTAAAATTGAAATGTTTGAAAAGGAGAATTCAATAAATGTTTTGGGTTCCCCTTTTAAAAAATTATCAAATAAAGATAAAAAAACTACAAAAAGCTTGAGAGGCACAACAGTAGCTTTAATAAAACAAGCTTTTTTGGAAGTTTCTACTACTATTTGTAAAAAACTTAATTTAGTAGGTGTTGGTTATAAAGTCTTTCCTGTTGAAACTGAGTTAGGCAATCTAATTCATTTAAAATTAGGATACAGTCATAGCCTTTACTTTAAAATTCCCGAAACTGTCAATATTAAATGTTATAAAGCTGATAAATTATTTATTTCAGGACATGATTTAAGTCTTGTCGCTCAAACAGCTGCATTGATTCGTAGTTGTAAAGTTCCAGAGCCTTATAAAGGAAAAGGGATTGTATATAGTACAGAAACTATTAAATTAAAAGAAGGTAAAAAGGTTTAAATGAAATTAAAAAATTTTAAAATTAAAAAATATACTTTACTTAAATTGTATTTGTTAAAGTATCAAGCTCATAAAATTAATTTTAGAAATTCTACAGCTAAAATTATTGATTATATAGAGTTATGTTTAAAACAAGCACTAAATTTAATTTATTTATATCATTCTAGTAACAAGAGGATTTTATTTATAGGTTTTCCTTATATTAAAAAAAAATCAATTTTAAAAGATTCACAGCATTTTTTTTTGCAAAAAAAGTTATGGGTAAATGGATTAGTGAGTAATAAAAAAGTGAATTCAATTCCGGGATTTTTACCTTCGAAAAGTTTGTCAACAGACAAACCTTTTGATTTAGTAGTTCTGTTTAACGCATCAACCAAAGATATATTTGCTTTAAAGGAATTATCTTCAGCAGGTTATCCGTTAATTATCCTAGGTAGTCAAATTTCGTTAAAATCCATAAACACTATTTATACAGTCCCTACTTTTTTATTAAAAAGAAACATGAAACAGTTATGTTCGTTTTTAATATATTCTATATTAAGAAAATCAAAAAAATCTAATAAATTGACAAAATTACTCCTTAAAAAACGTAAAAAAAATTTTTATGATTAATAAAAAAAAATATCGATATAAACCTATATACAAAAAATTTGTCCCTTTAAAAAAAAACGTACAAAACAGAGCAAAAGTATTGAAATTTAAAAAGCGAAAATGGCAATTTTTATTGTCACGGTTGACAAAGGTATCAAAAATTCGAAAAACAAATTGTTATTACAAATTTTATGATCAAAGTGTTTACCAGATTCCTAGATATAACAATTTTTTTTCCAAAAATTACAAACAAAATTTAATAGTTAAAAAAAGTTTTAATCTTTTTTACGGAAGTTTATCTAGAAACGTTTTAAAGAGAAATGTTAGAACAGCTTTAGTAAAGTCAAATCGAGTCCAAAATAGGATTAACTCAAAATTATTTTTTAAAGAACTTTTTGAAAGAAGATTGGATGTAATATTAACAAGATCTCATTTTACTTTAAGTATTATGAATGCACGGCAGTTGATTGCGCATGGCCATGTTTACGTAAACAATTCATGTACAACAAATGGGTCTATGCAATTAAAAAAAGGAGATATTATTACTTTCTCTCAAAAAAGTAAGAAACTGTTAAATCACTACTTGTTGAATTCAGAGTTATGGCCTCTGCCACCTCAATATTTACAAATTAGTTACAAAGTTTTTCAAATACTACTAGTGGATGACGTTAAACTTTTTAACGGTTCAGATACATTTCCGATGTGGTTAAATTTTAACGACGTAATGGAGTCTTATAAAAAATAAATTTTTCTTCAGTAGCTCAGCGGTAGAGCAAGTGGCTGTTAACCACTGGGACGTTGGTTCAAATCCAGCCTGGAGAGATGTTAATACTTTGGAGGTAATCGGAATTGAACCGATAACTTTGTGCTTGCAAAGCACACACTCTACCAATTGAGTTATACCCCCTTTGTAAAATATAAAAAGATTTTACTTAATAAAATTAATGTAACTATAACTAATTAACCATAAATTGTAATCTAAATCTTTATCAATTGTAGTAATTAAGTTAGTGTTTTTGTTAATTTTTTTAGTTCGAAACTTTTTAATTTCAATAAAGTTAGAAATACTTGTAGAAATTGAATAATAATAAAATAAATATAAACTAATTAATAGTCCAAATAGTTGAGAACCTAGTGTTAAAAGATCAAATTGTGGAATATAATGAAGTTTAATTAAGCTCGTTTGGTGGAATTGGTAGACACGTCAGACTTAAAATCTGATTCTTTTAGAGAGTATCGGTTCAAGTCCGGTAACGAGTATAAAATCAAATAGTTTTAATAATAATTATGTGGTATCTATTCGCAGGCAAATTAATGAGTTTACTTACGTATTTCGTCTTTTATAAATTGTTAATAACACCTCATGATTTAGATCTTTTAAATCGTGTCTTCGGTTGGTTTCTAATTGAACACGTTTACGAAGAATATAATGTAACAGCAGGCGCGTTTTTTTTCATAAATAGCGATTTCCGGACGTTAATTAAAAATCTATTAATTGTTGTTAGGAATATAGTGGTGTGGTCTCATATACTTACGTTAACAGAATTTGTACTAACAATATCAATTTTAGTTTTGTTAATGTATTTTTTATTTTATTTTTTAAAAATAAACAAAATAAAAAACAGAAAAACGGAAATTATTATTCTTATTTATTATATTTTTATCATTTATATTTTGTTATTAAAAACTTTTACATCATTTAACATGGTTGATATTTCGTTTATTTTTAAACCGATATTAATTTTAGTTTTTTGTTTTTATGCGGTGTTTGTTTCATGTAAATCAATCTTCAATTATTATGAAAATACTTTGAATAATAAAAAACCGAATTTTGTTGTATTAATTAAAGCCAGTTTTTATGTATTAAGTTTAGTTATTGTAACTTTAATATTTTTCAAAAGTATTGTTTTTATAAATTTGATAAATAACAATTTCCTTCAAGAATTCGTAGTTAAAATCTTACTAGTTTACACTTACATTTATTATTGTATAGTTTAACTAGCTCCTAAAAAATATAAATGCCAACAATCAATCAATTATGTAGAAAAAAAAGATCAATAAAAAGACGCCGAAATAAGGTTCCTGCTTTAGATATGAGCCCTCAGAAGAAAGGCGTTTGTACTAAGATATTTTTAAGGACACCAAAAAAACCAAATTCAGCGTTACGAAAACTAGCAACTTTAAGGTTAACTAACGGTAAAAAAGTAGCCGCATACATACCTGGTGAAGGCCATAATTTACAAGAATACTCTACGGTATTAATTAGAGGCGGTCGAGTTAAAGACTTACCTGGAATTAAATACCATTTAGTTAGAGGTAAACTTGATTTTTCTGGATTAAAAAACAGAAAAACTGCAAGGTCGAAGTATGGTACAAAAAAGATATCTAATTATTTATAATGAATCAAAAAACTTTAAAACAAAATATTTTTAACCGTATAATGGTTAATGGTAATAAACGGACATCTGAAAAAGTTCTTTTCAAAACTTTAAAATCAATTCAAAAGAATCACTCAAAAAAAAATTTTGAAGCAATTTTTAAAACATCGTTAGTTAATAGTTCACCTTTACTTTATGTAAAGCAAATTAAACGAAAACGAAAACGGACTGTGGAATTCCCATTTTTATTAAATTCAAAATTAAAAATATCGTATGCTATAAAGTCGTTAGTTTTAAATAGTAAAAAGAAAAAAGCAGAACCTTTTTATAAGAGTTTTAATACCGAATTATTAAATTCATCAAAAAAAACAAGTTTAAGTTTTAAACAAACAACAGATTTACACAAAGATGGTTTTGCAAAAAGAAAGTTTGCAAACTATCGATGGTTTTAAAAGTCAATACGCTTAAAAGGAGTTGAACCTATAACCTTCGGAACCGAAACCCGACGCTCTATCCAATTGAGCTATAAGCGCAAAAATAAAAATTAATATAAAATCATGATTCAACAACAAACAATATTAAAAGTTTCTGATAATTCGGGGGCAAAAAGTGCCAAATGTATTAAAGTCTTAGGAGGCTTTAAAAAACGATTTGCGAAATTAGGAAACGTAATCGTTGTTTCAATAAAAGAATTAAGAAATAAGTCTCGAAGAACTTCTAAAGTAAAAAAAGGAGAAGTATACAAGGCTTTGATTATTAAAACTAAAGCAAAACAAACAAGAAAAGATGGTTCGGTTCTTTTTTTTGATAATAATTCTATAAGTTTGATGAATACGCAAGGAAAACCTTTAGCTACCAGAATAATAGGCCCTGTACCAAAAAAACTAAAGAAAGGTAAGTATTCTAAATTTGCTAATATCTCACTAGGTACTGTGTAGTATAATAATTCAATGTATTTTTTTGAACGTTACAATGAAAATATCGTAAAATACGATTTAATAAACAAATTTCAATATAAAAGTTTAATTAATATACCAAAATTAAATTCCATTAGTTTGCGGTTTAACTTTAAGAAATCTGATTTGAAGCAATTAATCACTGCATTAGCGGCTCTGGAACTAATTACTTTCCAAAAAGGATCGTTAATAGAATCCAAGGTTTCTAGTGTTTCTTTAAAAATTCGTGAAGGTCAGCCTGTTGGTTGTAAAGTTGTGTTACGCCGATTAAAAATGTTACAATTCTTAACTAAATTAATTAATGAAATCATTGTAGAAAATGGAACAGTTAAGCGTTCTAAAACTTTTAAATGTAATTTATTTTCGTTTAAAATTTCTAATATTTTAATTTTTAACGAATTAGAAAAAAATTATCAGTTTTTTAAAAATTTGAAAAGTTTAGATGTTAGTATTTCAACAACAGCAACTGATTTCGAAAATTTTGTATTTTTATTAAAATCTCATAAAATAAAAATATAGAACAAAGCAAATGTAACTCAATTGGTAGAGTGTAACCTTGCCAAGGTTAAAGTTGAGGGTTCAAATCCCTTCTTTTGCTTACTATTACGGATAAGTGGTCGAGTGGTTTAAGGCGTTAGTTTTGAAAACTATTGTATTAAAAAATACCGTGGGTTCGAATCCCTCCTTATCCTTTCTTACGGTTAAATAACATAATTGGTAATGTATTAGATTGCAAATCTTGTAATATCGGTTCAAGTCCGGTTTTAACCTTAATATAAAAATTTATATATGATCGCGATAATTTCCATTATTCTAAAAATTCTTGCAATAGTTATTCCACTATTGATCTCTGTAGCTTATTTTACAATTGCGGAGCGAAAACTAATGGGTAGTATTCAGAGACGAAGAGGTCCAAATGTTATTGGTTTTGTAGGTTTACTACAACCTTTGGCTGATGGTTTAAAGCTTTTTGTAAAAGAAACTATCTTACCAAGTAACTCTAATATTTATGTGTTTTTATTAGCACCTATTCTAACGTTCGTGCTAAGTTTGATTGGTTGGGCTGTTATACCTTTAGCAGAAACTGTAGTAATTTCTGATATGAATTTAGGTGTTTTATATTTGTTTGCTATTTCGTCTCTAAGTGTTTACGGTATAGTAATGGCTGGATGGTCAAGTAATTCTAAATACCCATTTTTAGGTTCATTACGTTCTGCTGCTCAAATGATTTCTTACGAAGTGTCAATTGGGTTTATCATTGTAAATATTTGCGTATGTGCAGGTTCTTTCAATTTAAGCAGTATTGTATTATCTCAAGAAAAAGTTTGGTTTATAATACCTTTGTTTCCTATGTTTGTTTTATTTTATATTTCGATGTTAGCGGAAACAAACAGGCATCCGTTTGATTTACCTGAAGCAGAAGCTGAATTAGTTTCTGGTTACAACGTTGAATATTCTGCTATGACATTTGCTCTTTTTTTTCTAGGAGAGTATGCTAATATGCTTCTAATGAGTACATTTTCTTCAATATTGTTCCTTGGAGGATGGTTACCGATATTTAATATTTTGCCTTTAAATATTTTGCCGGGAAGTTTTTGGCTTTCTCTTAAAATTATTTTAGGTGTAGTTTTCTTTATTTTAACTCGAGCAGCTTTGCCACGATATAGATATGATCAATTGATGCATATTGGTTGGAAATCTTTCTTACCTTTATCGTTGGGGTATCTGTTGTTTACAATAGGTTTACTTACAAGCTTCAATTGGTTACCTAACTAGTTGAAAATTTATTGCAATAATAATAACTATTACTAATTCATAGATTAAAATAAATGCACTACCCAATATTAATTGGCTTATTACGTCAGGAGGAGTTATCAATGTAGCCAATATAAAAAAAATTAAATAGAAGATTTTACGAGTGTTTCTAACAAAAAGTAGTTTATTGTTAAGAACACTCAATAACAAAAAGAGGAAGAGAAAACATTGACCTATCAATACTGTAATATAATAAGTTATAACATATAACGAAAGATATTCAGTAATTCTTATCTCAAAAAATATATTAACGGAAGGTATTGATTGGTTTTGAAAACTTGTAAAGAAATTCCAGCAAAATGGTAAAATAATTTTATTTAAAAGCAATAAACTTAATAACCATAAAATAAAACTTAATTTAAAAGAAAGAGTTAAGTTTTTCCGTTCTATTCTGTATAATGCTGGTACAAAAAAATCCTGTACGTGAAACAAAAAATATATAAATGTTAATTGAAAACCTACAAGATAAGTAAGTGATAAATAAACTGAAAAAATATCTGTTATGTTAGTAGCGATAAAATAAAAAGGCGTTTCTTTAAAAGAACCTAGATTTGGTTTTATAGATAAAAACAATAAAGTTTCTTTATTAAAGTAAGCGAACATTACAGTTATTAACCAAGCAAAGCTTATTAGAATTATACGGTTTCGGATTTCAAAAAAATATTTATTTAACATGTTTAATAATGTATTTAGGAAAATAGTTCAGTTGGCAGAACAGTGGTTTCCAAAACCAAAGGTCAGGGGTTCAACTCCCTTTTTTCCTGTTTTTTCGTTTCGTTATTGTACGTTTCTGTTTTTTTAAAATTGTTTTTAGGTTTGCTAACATTTTTGAAAAATCGCCAAACACAAGCAAAAAAAGCAAAAACAATATAATTAATTGACCAAAACTAAAATTGCCCATATAGATCTTGAAAGTTTAATAATAATGGAATGTTTTTATTTAGTGTTTCTCAAAGGCTTGTAGTTCAGGGGTAGAACGTACCGCTCATAACGGTCCAGTCGCAGGTTCAAATCCTGCCGAGCCTAAATCCCTATTTATTTAAATAAAATGAAATTTGAATTAAAAAGTTATAAATTACAAAAAACTAAAAATTACTACGAAAAAACACCGATATTCTTTGTATTTAACGTCTCAAATTTAAACTCAAAAAGTTGGTTAAAAATTGAACAGGTTTTATACGATCACAACCTAAAATACTATAAAGTTTATAATACTTTGTCAAAAAAATTTCTGGAGAAGTCTATTTTTCAGAACACAGCAACATTAATAAATAGTTCGATTTGTTTTGTTCATATTGATAGAACTAAAAATATTTCGATCGATGTGCAAAAAATAATAAATTTAAGTTCTTTAATGTCTTTCTTAAGTTTGCGGGTAAACAATAAAATGTATTCTCCTCAACAGTTAACTAAGATTTCAAGTACTAATTATAATAGAAATGTTAAAGTTTTTAACAATTCATTAAAAAAACTATTAAAACTTCCTTATTACAAAATAGGAAAATAAAAATCGAAATAATGTGATTTGAACACATGACTTCCTGTTCCCAAAACAGGCACGCTACCAAGCTGCGTTATATTTCGTTAGAGTTTTGAAAGAAGTAGGATTCGAACCTACGATGGGAAACCCAACAGATTTACAATCTGCCACTTTAAACCGCTCAGTCATTCTTTCTTATAAAATTAGCGCAAAACCATTCGTTTTGTGCGTCGTTTAATTCGCTTTAGTTTTTTAGGCCTACACCCGTTGTGAGGAGATAAATTATAACTTTGAATTGATTTAATAAATAGTTTGTCCTTCAAAGCTTTAATAATTAAAGATTCGTAGAATGCTTTTGTGTTTTTAAAATGCAAAGCTACAGGTTTATTTAACAAAAACCTAGCACTAATAAGCAAAGCTTTAAAGATATTAATTAAAGCCATAGGTTGGGTCTTTTTTTGTGTTTTTGTTAAATTTACTAGCCCAGCGGATAAAGCAATTTTTGGATTACCATCAATGTCGGTAACATTTACCAAAGTGTTTGTTAACGATAAGTTAACATTTATAATATAACTTATTAGATTTTTTTTCGTGGATTTATTTTTAAAGTCAAAAGAATCTTTATGTTTATTAAGTGTGAACTTAGAATATACGTTATTTGTTATTTTATCTCTTACTGTTTTAGAGACTGATTTATCTGTTTTTTGTTGGTTTAATATTGTTACCAAAGCAGATAAATCCTTCACGTAAGTTTTAGTAGATTTTACATTACTAACTTCTCTTTTCTGTAAATTTAATGTTTTTGATAAAATCATAGATTTAAATAAAAATTATTTATTGCTAAAATGAAACTTAAAATTTTTAAGCCAACAACGCCTTCGCAGCGTAATTTAATTCAACTAAACAAAACAGATTTAAAAAAAACTCCTTTACTTAAAGCAAAAATTAAAGGTCTTAAAAAAAGTACTGGTCGAGGTTCTAACGGACGAATCACCTCTTGGCATAAAGGGGGTGGCCATAAAAAACGATATAGACAATTGAATTTCAACAGGACAGATGATTCAACAGCAATTGTTACAAGTTTAGAGTATGATCCATACAGAACCGCAAACATTGCTTCAATTTATGATATTCAAAACAATAAGTATGAATATATTTTAGCTCCAAAAGACTTAAACGTAGGGGATATTGTGAAATCAGGCAAAAGTGCTGAATCAAAGAATGGTCATTCACTTCCTATTAATAAAATCCCAATTGGTAGTCTGTTACACAACGTCTCAGTGAAAACAAAAAAGAAAGCTCAGGTTAGCCGTGCTGCGGGTACTTATTCGCAACTTATCGAAAAAACAGCAAAATCAGGGAGGCTTAAATTAAGTTCAGGAGAGCAAAGGATTGTCTCAACAAACTGTTTTGCAACAATCGGCGTAGTATCTAACGAATTTTCTTTCTTGACAACTGTAGGAAAAGCTGGAAGATCACGTTGGTTAAACAAACGGCCTATTGTAAGAGGAGTTGCCATGAATCCAATTGACCATCCTCATGGTGGCGGTGAAGGTAAAACTTCAGGAGGTCGTTCTTCAGTAACTCCTTGGGGTAAACCTACCAAAGGAGGTAAAACAAGTCGATCAAAAAATAAATTTATTTTAACTAAAAAAAATTAAAAACAAAATTAATAAATGAGTAGAGCTAAATGGAAAGGTCCTTTTGTTTCAAATGATTTGTTACAAGAGTGTTGTACAACGAAAGGTGAAATTTACACAAACGTTAGGAAATCAATAATAGTACCTCAATTTGTAGGTCTAACAATTAACGTCCATAACGGCAAAAGTTTTTCTAAACTTAAAATTACTGAAGCCATGATTGGTCATAGGCTTGGTGAGTTTTCACCAACGCGAAAACGATTTTCGTTTAAAAAGAAAAAAAAATAATTTAATTTATATTTCATATGGGACAAAAAACAAATTCGACAATTTTTAGTTTAAGTTTAAAAAACGCCGAGTGGAAATCAAAATACGCAGAAAAAAATTTAGAAGAATCATCAATACTACTAGATAAAAATATTAAAATTCGAGCTTATCTAAATAGAGTTTTTAAACTTCATGGTTTAATTATTCATGATTGTAAAATTGAATACAATCATACAACAGCTAACTTTTTTATTACTTTCTTTGAAAAAAGAACGGAAACTACAAAACTTTACGAACAAAATAAGAAAACTTACAAAGAAACCCCAGGTATTTCTTCAAATTTTACAAATAGTAAAGAATTAATTAATCATTTGATAAATAATGTTCTTTCAATAGATTTAAATTTATTTTTAAAAACTAAAGCTATAGTTTTCAAAGTACAAAATTTAAATCAGAAATTTGAACAGGAAATTAATGGTTCTAAAACAAAATTATTCAAATGTAAGAATATTTTAAAACAATTTAGACGGTTTTTAAAGAACCCTCTTTTTAAAGAACTGATTAAAGCTTTGTTTATTGCAGTAACAGAAAGAAATTCAGCCAAACTCATTGCAGAGTCAATTTCACATTATTTTACAAAACAGAAAAAACGACACGGGTTTGTTGTTTTTTTGTTAAAAAGAACTTTAGAAACAATTATTGATTCTAAATTTTCTATCGTAAAAGGTGTTAAAATTATAATAAGCGGTAGGTTTAATGGAGCGCAACGATCTAATAAAAAGATTCTTGAAGTTAATACTGTTCCGTTACAGTCCTTCGATTCAATAATAAGTTATTATGAAGACACAGCTTACACGTCTAATGGTACTTTTGGTATTAAAGTGTGGGTGTGTGAGAAAAAAAAGTTTTTTTAAAATTATGTTTTTACAACCAAAAAGATCGAAATACAAAAAAACAAGAAAAGGAACTCTTCCAAAATTAGAATTTAGAGCTAACAAACTTAGATTTGGTACAATTGGTTTAAAAGCGATAGAATCTGGGACTCTATCGGCAAGACAAATAGAAGCTGCTCGGCAATCTATAAACAGAAAAATAAAACGAAAAGGCAAGCTGTGGATTAGAGTTTTTCCTAATCAACCTATAACAGCTAAACCCACCGAAGTAAGGATGGGTAAAGGTAAAGGTGCTGTTGATCACTGGGCCGTTAAAGTTGGTGGTGGTTGTGTTTTATTTGAACTTTGCGGCGTAACAGTGAATACTGCAATTTCTGCTTTCAAAACAGGTGGTGCTAAACTTCCAGTTAAAACAGCAGTTTTTACTTAAAAATTTTTTTAAGAAAATTATACAAGACGACTATTTAATAATTTTGATGACAAACTTTAAATTTTTCTAAACTAGCTGCTTTAAAGTTTCCGAAACTATACTTCATTTGTTTATTTTAAATAATAATAAAACTATTTTATGTTATTACAAGCAGCTAAATTCGTAGGAGCAGGCTTAGCCACCATTGGACTAGCAGGAGCTGGAGTGGGTATTGGTACAGTATTCGGTGCACTAGTAATTGGTGTATCTCGAAACCCTTCTCTAAAAGACGAGTTATTCAAACTTGCAATTTTTGGATTCGCATTAACTGAGGCTATCGCATTATTCTCTTTAATGATGGGATTCTTAATTCTTTTTGCACTATAGTATTTTCGTTAGGCAAAACGAAGGGTATATAGCTCAGCGGTAGAGCATTGGACTTTTAATCCACAGGTCTTGGGTTCAAATCCCAGTGTACCCAAAAATTTAATAATTCTTAAAATAACATACATGATTACTACAAATATAAACTATATTCTGTCTATTATTATAATTCTGTTTTTAATAGGATCTTTAGGGCTTGTTCTAAATCGAAAAAATATTTTAATAACTATAATGTCTGTCGAGCTAATGTTATTATCAGTAAATTTAAACTTTATAATTTTTTCTATATATCTTGATGATATAACAGGATATATTTTCGTTTTATTTATATTAACAATTGCGGCAACTGAATCTGCTATAGGTTTAGCTATTTTATCAATATATTACAAACTTAAACAAACGATTCAAATGGATAAAGTTAAAAACGTTAAAGGATAACGCTTTTATCTATTTGAATATTATACGGAAAAGACGGGACTTGAACCCGCAATCTTCGACGTGACAGGTCGACGCTTTAACCAAATTAAGCTACATTTCCAAAAACAAAATAAAAATGAAATCTTTAAAATATTTTCATATTAACAACGTAAAATTTAATTATGTGTTGGAGTTTCAGAGTAATCATAAGAATGATTATTGGAAACAAAACGCTCCTTTAATTGAGTATTGTGAAACAATTGGTATTAATATACCGCATTATTGTTATCACAAAAGTCTGTCTATATCAGGAAACTGTCGTATGTGTTTAGTTGAATTAAAAAATTCACCAAAACCTATTGTATCATGTGCTATGAGTGCTAAATCGTGTTTAAACAACAGTGAAATTTTTACTAATAGCCCTTTAGTTAAAAAAGCTAGAGAAAATGTTTTAGAATTTTTATTACTGAACCACCCTTTAGATTGTCCTATTTGTGATCAAGGAGGAGAATGTGATCTACAAGATCAGTCTCTTTTCTTTGGGATTGCAAAAAAAAGATTTTACAATTTTAAAAGAGTGGTTACCGATAAAAATATAGGTCCTATTGTTAAAACCGTGATGACTCGGTGTATTCACTGTACACGGTGTGTTAGATTTGCAAGTGAGGTCGCAGGAACAGAAGATCTTGGTATGTTTGGTCGAGGACTAGATAGTGAGATTGGTACATACGTTACCAAAACTTTCCAATCAGAATTATCTGGGAATATTATTGATTTGTGTCCTGTAGGGGCATTAACTTCTAAACCTTATCCTTTTGTTAGTCGAAGTTGGGAGTTAAAAAGTGTTAGCTCTGTTGATTTTTCAGATGGGTTTGCTACAAATATTCAAGTTTATTTAAAAAACAATCAAATCACAAAAATTACTCCAGAATATGATTCAAATTCAAATTCTACTAGTTGGATCTCTGACAAAACTCGGTTTGCTTTTAATGGTATGTTTTCACCAGAACGTATACTGAAAGGGTTTATTGTAACAGGTAATAACACTGTTACAATGTCAAACACTTGGAAAATTCTTTTAGACGAGATTATTTTAACACTGTACTTTCAAGACCATTTGAACAGACACTTTTTTGAAACAAAAAGTTTATATGTCGTATTCGACTCTAACATAAGTTTAGAAGTTTTAAACTTGTTAATGATGTTTTCAAAAAAATATTCGTTTATAAAGTTAAGAAAATCAGAAAATAATATAAAAAATACCGACCTAGAAACTTCTTTTTTAACAGGTAATTATAATAAATTAACAAATCAATTAAACAACTCAAATTTGTGCTTGTTAATAGGATTAAATAGCCGTTATGAAAGTTCAAGTCTAAATATAAAATTACGTAAACGTTATCTAACAGGTGACTTTAAAGTCTTTTCTATTGGTTCTTCTACTGACTTAACTTTCCCTGTGTCTTCTTTAGGTTTTAATATTAAAAATATGAAAGCCCTTGCTGAAGGTACAAATTTTTTTTGCCAAGAACTTTCTACACTTAAACCAACAATTATTGTAAGTTCAAACATTTTTCAACGTAAAGATTCTGATAGTTTGGTTGAACTATTAAATCAAATTAAGAAAAATATTAGACGTACCAATCCAGGTTGGAATAACATAAATATTGTAAATTCTTCTATTAACGATACAGGCGTGAAGTATTTAAATAATTTTAAAACCCTTTCTGAAAATGATTTAAATTCGAGTAATGGTTTATATTTTTTAAACACCTCGTCTCAAACGGCAAATTTATTAAAAATTATTAATATTAAACTATTAAAATATGTAGAATCAACAAATTCATTGCCCAAGTTTTGTTTTGAACAAAACAATGGACTAATGACGAACGTATTAAAAACTCTTAAGTCTCAATACAAGATTTATAACTATCTTAACCTACCTAACAACGTGTTTTTTGAATCAAATGGGACTTATTTGAATACAGAAGGGGTCTTTAAAAAAACTGTCAAATTTATTTCTACTAACAAGCAAACGAAAGAAGATTGGCAAATTGTTAGAAAAATATTTTCGTGTTCTAAAAAAATTAATTTTTCAAATAATTATAAGTGCAACTCACTTATTAGTTTTAATAATAATAATTTAAATAGTTTTAAAAATTTTACTGGCTTTTTATATATGGCAACCAACACTATTGAGAATAATGCTAACGCGCGTTTAACTGGATCAGTGTCTGACTATAATTTAGATCTTGCAGAAAGCATACAACAAAAAAAACTAAAAATTTTCTCAACAAAATTAAAAATTTGGATTAACGATTTTTATTTAGGAGGAAAAGATTTATACAGTAAACAATCTAGTACTATGATCAATTGTTCTAAAGCTCTTCGTTCAGAAAAACATTCTTTAATCCATTTAAATTAATAGTTACTGCTTTTTAAAAACTTTAAAAGCGTAGCATCCCTGCTATACAGGGATTATTTTTAAAACAAAGTTTTAAAAGTTTTACCAAAAAAGGGACTTGAACCCTTACTCTTGAAAAAGAACTAGAACCTAAACCTAGCATGTCTACCAATTCCATCATTTTGGTTTAAAAAAATTAATGAACACCACCCCACCAGTACACAGTTATAAATAAAAATAACCATACAACGTCAACGAAATGCCAATACCAAGCTGCAGACTCAAAACCGAAGTGATGAGTTGCTGTAAAGTGGTTTAACATAATACGAATTAACGATACCAGTAAAGAGATAGTTCCAACAAAAACATGAAATCCATGGAAACCTGTTGCTAGATAAAAGCATGAACCAAAAACACTATCTGTAATAGTGAACGGTGCATCTACGTACTCGACACCTTGAAAAAAAGTAAAGATTGCTGCTAAAATAATTGTTAGAATTAAACCAACAATTGCTTGTTTTTTAGCTCTCACAATGATTGCGTGATGTGCCCAAGTTACAGTTGCCCCAGAACTTAACAAAAAGAAAGTATTTGTTAATGGAATTCCCGAACTTTCAATTGTCGCGATTGCCACAGGCGGCCATACCCCACCAATGTTGAATGATGGCGACAAACTAGAATGAAAGAATGCCCAAAAAAATGCAAAGAAAAACATAATTTCTGATACAATAAATAAAATCATACCAAGTCTTAACCCTCGCTGTACTGAAAATGTATGTTGTTCTTCAAAAGTAGCTTCTCTAATGATATCTCGCCACCAAGTGTACATAACGTACAGAATAGTCACAAAACCAGTGAAACATAATTGTCCTCCTCCTGCAAAATTATGCATGTATAGAACACCACCTGAAGTCATAAAAAATGCTCCTAATGATGCAACTAATGGCCATGGACTTGGGTCAACTAAGTGCCAAGAATGTCGAGTTTTTAAATATTTAAATTGTTCGTTATTAAATGTACTATTTTTTGAAATAATACTAAAAGTTCTCATGTCACTTACAGGCTTAAAACTATTTATAATTAATTTAACAATTTTCATCTATATGTGATGTCTAAAACTTTGGAATAGCTAGTTTTATTAATTTATAAAACTAGATTTTACATTTTACAGGATTCGAACCTGTGACCAGCAGCTTAGAAGGCTATTGCTCTATCCAACTGAGCTAAAAATGTAAAATTTAATCTTTAACTATCACCAAATCTAGTTTTAAATTTAAAATTGACTTTTAATTTCAGAAAATTATTTTTTACTTCTTCCAAGAAGTAATCAAATAAAATCCTAAACTGAAAAATATAATAAAAATTCTAAAATCAACAAATGCACCAAAAATTAACCAAAACTGTCTAATTCCTAATAACAGAGTACTAGAAACAAGTACTAAAAAGGTTGCATGATAAAGATAATTTGTTTGTAATTTTTTTACATAAAAAGCTTTACCTGCGATAGCTTGAGATAAACCCATAGGGCCAAACATTTCAATAATCCCTCGATCAATAATTTTATAACTAACATTGTACCCAAATTTAAAAAAGAACTGGCCTACATATTCGTTGTAAACTTTATCGAAGAACCATTTTTTATTTAAAAAATTATAAACTTTTTTACCCAAAGTAGACACTTTAAGCTTAAATATTATTTTACTGCCAAAAGTATATAAAAGGAAAGAACTTAGAGCGCCACATAAACTTAGAATTACAGGTAATACTTTATAGATATGCTCAATAAATTCTGCATCTATCATATTCATATTTTCAGGCAATACATAAAGAGAATTTCCCCAAAAATCAGTTCCTAAACCAATGATCATATCTTTAGTGTAAAAACCAATAAACATACTCGGTATTGACAACACAGCTAAAGCGATACAAATTTGATATGAAGAATCATATGCTGCACAAATTACTGACTTGTAACCGTTGGGTTTTGACAAGAAAGTTAAATATAATAGACGTGTTGAATAAAAAGCTGTTAAAAAAGCCCCGACAGAACCTAATATATAACTAAAATGACCTTCGGTTGTATATTTTCCATAAGCAACTTCTAAAATAACATCTTTCGAATAAAAACCTGTTAAAAAAGGAAAACCAATTAAAGCAAGTGATCCAATCACCATCATTGAATAAGTGAACGGTACAAGGTTTTTTAAACCTCCCATTTTTCTCATATCCTGTTCGTCAGAAACAGCATGAATGACAGAACCTGCGCCTAAAAAAAGTAAAGCTTTGAAAAATGCGTGATTAGCTAAGTGAAAAATTCCTACAGAATAATTTGACAAACCACAAGCAAAAACCATGTACCCTAATTGACTACAAGTTGAATAAGCAATTACTCTTTTTAAATCATTTTGCATTAAACCTACGGTTGCTGCAAAAAAAGCGGTACATGCACCTAAAACAGTAATGACTTTTAGTATATTTGGAGTGTATTCGTACAAAGGTGAACTTCGTGCAATTAAAAAAACTCCAGCGGTAACCATTGTTGCTGCGTGAATTAATGCTGAAACAGGTGTTGGACCTTCCATTGCGTCAGGAAGCCATGTATGCAATCCTAACTGTGCCGATTTTCCGATAGCACCAATAAATAATAGAAACCCAATAATATCAATTAAATTAAAACTTACATTTAAGAAAATAAATTCATCATTAATAAACAAAGGCGTTAAAGCAAATACAGTCGCATAATCTACAGCTTTATATTTAACAAAAATGATTAAGATACCTAAAACTAAACCAAAATCACCGATTCGATTTAGAACCATCGCTTTAATAGCGGCTTTGTTTGCTTGAATTCTAGTAAACCAAAAATTAATTAATAGATATGAACACAATCCAACACCTTCCCAACCAACAAACATTTGAACGAAATTATCTGCAGTTACTAAAATTAACATAAAAAATGTAAATAACGATAAATATGACATAAATCTGGGTAAATGTGGGTCATGCGACATATATTCAGTAGAATATAAATGAACTAACGTGGAAACAAAAGTGACGATGCAACACATTGTTACTGTTAAAGTATCGAACAAAAACCCCCAATCAACATTTAACATTTCTGAATTAATCCAAGTTACAAGTTTAATATAAACAGGAGAACCTACTAAAGCTACTTCATAAAAAGCAAAAATAGAAATTAAAAAAGTTATAAAAAGTAACATAACTGTTACAATAGACGAACCTTTCGGGCCTAATTTTCTGCCGAATAATCCGGCAGTTATTGAACCAATTAAAGGTAAAAATACTAAAATTAAATACATTTTATTATAAGTAATAATGGACTCGAACCACCAACATCCTCGTTGTAAGCGAGGCGCTCTACCAATTGAGCTAATTACTTTAAATTTTGGGATAAAAGGATTTGAACCTTTGAATACCCGTACCAAAAACGAGGGCCTTACCGCTTGGCTATATCCCATGAGAATTAAAAATTATTTTGAGACTCCCAAGGTGATAAAAAAGCGAAAGTCCTATACTCTTGGCATAATTCTAAAGATTCGTTAACAACACGTTTTTCAACTTCATTATACCGCATTTCAATGAAACCGCTTAAAGGAAAATCTTTTCGTAAAGGGTAACCTTCAAACCCGTAATCAGTTAATATTCGTTTTAAATTTGAGTGATTTTTAAAAAAAACGCCGTACATGTCCCAAATTTCACATTCGTACCAACCTGCTGCTGGGAATAAACTTTCACAAGAATCTATACCTAATAATTCATGAGTAAAAGTTTTAACTCTTATTCGAAAATTATATCGAATACTTAACAATTCATAAACAACTTGAAATCTGTATTGATTCATAGGATAATCCACTCCAGAGATACATGTTAACAAAGTAAATTGATATAAAATATGATTTTTTAAGAACAACAAAACATCAAACAAAACATCAGGTTTAACAATTAAAATTAAATTATCATTAAATATTTGAATTTTTTCTAAAGGGCATACTTTCGCTAAAGAACGTAAATTTTCTATTATTATTTGTTTGTTCATATATATGGTTGTTTTTTAAATTGAAATTGTTTCCAATTGAAAACTTTAACAGACTTGAAAATTAATGTGATAGATTGATACTATCGTTTAAATAAATACAAGTTAATACTGTAAATACATAAGCTTGAATCATTGCAACTCCTAATTCTAGACCCATTAATACAACAAGAACCAATAAAGGGATAATATGTAAAATTGAAAGAAAATCTTCTAACAATAACATACTCCAAGCAAAACCTACAATTACTTTTAATAATGTATGTCCCGCCATTAAATTGGCAAATAGTCGAACTCCTAAACTAATAGGTTTAAAGATATAAGAAATTAATTCAATTGGTACTAACAATAAGCCTAAACCAATTGGTGTGTTTGCTGGTAAAAACACTGATAACATATTAATTTTATGTCGTTGAACACCAATAATCACAACACCAATAAATATTGGAAACGATAACGCAAATGTTACAATTAAGTGACTTGTAATAGTAAAACTATATGGTACTAAACCAATTAAGTTATTGAATAAAATAAAGGTAAATAAAACTGCAATAAATGGAAAATATTTTTCACCTTCTTCATTTAAATTGTCAAAGGCTAATTGAGCTGCTGTTTCATAAACAGTCTCAACAAATGTTTGCCAAGGGTTAGGAATAAAAAAATAACTAGTTTCTCCTAAGTAGTCAGTATCTGAACTAAAAAGATAAACCATTGAACTAAAAATTAACAATACAATTAAGTTAATGAATAACATATTAGTCAATGAAAAGTCTAAACAAAAGATTTTAATAGAAAATAAAGAAATTATTTGAAATTGTTCTAATGGAGTAAATAACATATATGAGTTTTTTGTTTTAGTTCGATTTTGTGTGAGCTAACTTTGTTTCTAAAATACCTATTGCTGGAATTAAAACAACAAAAAATAAAAAGTAAAAAACTGTAGCTACTTGACCAACAAGAACATACACGTCTTTAACAGGTTTTTGTCCAACCCAACCAAGAACTAAAAAGTCTGCAACAATTAACCAATAAAATATCTTAAAAATTGGACGGAAAGTTGTACTTCTTACTTCCGAAGTATTAGTAAATGGTATTAAAAATAATACAACTAACGCACCGCCCATAGCAACAACACCACCTAATTTATCTGGAATAGATCTTAAAATGGCGTAAAACGGTAAAAAATACCACTCAGGAACAATATGTGCTGGAGTTTGCATAGGATCTGCTGGAATATAATTATCTGGATGACCTAAAGAATTTGGGAAATAAAAAACGAATGTCGCAAATAAAAGTAAAAAACAGAAAAAAGCAAACAAATCTTTTACGAAAAAATAAGGGTAAAATGGAACTTTGTCCACACCAGTATCTACTCCTAACGGATTGTTTGAACCATCTTTATGTAGTAGTGCTAAATGTAATACAGTTAAACCTGCAATAACAAATGGTAACAAAAAATGTAGGCTAAAAAACCGGTTTAATGTAGCATTATTTACAGTAAAACCACCCCATAACCAATCAACGATAGATTGACCAACGATAGGAACTGCTGTAACCAAACTAGTAATTACAGTTGCTCCCCAAAAACTCATTTGCCCCCAAGGTAACACATAACCCATAAAAGCGGTACCCATCATTAAAATGAAAATTAAAACACCAGAACACCATAGTAGTTGTCGTGGGTGCATATATGAACCATAATATAACCCTCTAAATATGTGAGAGTAAACTACAATAAAAAACATTGAAGCACCATTTGCATGGATGTATCGAATTAACCAACCATTGTTAACGTCTCGCATAATGTGCTCAACGCTACTGAAAGCTAAATCAATGTGAGGTGTGTAATGCATTGCTAAAAACACACCTGACAGAATTTGAATAACTAAACATATTCCTGCTGATGATCCAAAACTCCAAGCATATGTTAAATTTATAGGACTTGGGTAATGAATAATATGATTATCAACGAAAGATAAAACATAATTTTTGTTCCATCTTAATGTTTTAGTAACAAATGAAGCCATGAAACTTGAATTTTGAAACGAAGAAGAAGAATTTGAAAAGGTATCAAATACGGAATTTTTTAATTTATAAGTAGATTTCATTTATAATATGTAAAAAGTTTAAAATCGTTTTTGACGTCTTGAAGTTCTACTATTCGTATGTGTTCGCTGTCCTCTTACAGGCAAACCGTTGAGACGTCTTAGTCCTTTATAAGATTTAATATCAATAAGATTTCGTAAAGAAAAAGCTTGTAATTTCTTTAATTCGTTTGTAATTATTAAATCAGATTTTTCAATTGCCTTTATTAATTTAGATATCTGGTCGTTGGATAATTTAGAAGTCTGTAAATTATTGGAAAAACCTAATTGTTTGCAAATTAAACTTGAGTTTTTTTTACCTAACCCATAAATTTTTTGTAAGGAAAAAATTAAGGGTTTATTGTTTAAAATTTCTGTTTCAAATATATAAATCATGATTTTAAAATTAAAAATACATAGATTCAACCAATACATTTGTACTAAAATGAATTGAGTTTAAAAATATGTTTGGGTAAACTCCCATGACAAGTGTTCCTAACAATAAAGGAAAAAATATTAAGAATTCTCGTTTATTAATATCCAAATAATGTTTAAAATATTGTGTTTTTAAATTACCATAAGCAATTCTATTAAACAACCACAACGAATAACATCCACCAATAATCATACCAGTAGCACTTAAAAACGTAACAGTTGTGTTGGCTTTAAAAGAACCTGTTAGTATTAGAAATTCTCCAACAAAACTACCTGTTCCTGGTAACCCAATATTTGACATTGTAAAAAATAAAAAGATAAACACGTAAATAGGCATTGTATGAACAAGTCCTCCATAATATTTAACCATACGAGTATGATGTCGGTCGTACACAACTCCAATGATTAAAAATAAAGCACTTGCAACAAACCCATGACTTAAACTCTGTAATATAGCTCCTTCTAACCCAATCATGTTAAAACTGAATAGCCCTACCATAACTAAATTCATATGAGCAACAGATGTGTAAGCAATAATCCGTTTAAAATCTGACTGTCGAATTGCTGTGAAAGATGTATAAACAATTCCTACTACAGACATTGCATAAACAAAAGGTGCAAAATAAAAACATGCTTCAGGAAATAAAGGAAATGAAAATCTGATAAACCCGTACGTACCTAGTTTTAATAATACACCCGCTAGAATAACGGAACCAGCTGTAGGTGCTTCAACATGTGCTTCTGGTAACCAAAGATGAACAGGAACCATTGGAACTTTTGTAGCAAATGATGCAAAAAAAGCAAACCACATTATTTTTTGTTCTAATGGTGAAAACGAAAATGTCAATAACACTTCATAATCAGTAGTACCTACCTGATAATATATGTATAAAATAGACAGTAACATTAAAACTGAACCTAGTAGTGTATATAAAAAAAAGAAATATGCTGCTCGAATTTTACGTTCTCTTGACCCCCATATACCTATAATTAAAAACATTGGAATTAATACACTTTCAAAAAATATGTAAAAAAAAAGTAAATCAAGGGAGCAAAAAACTCCAATTAAAAAAAACTCCATTACTAAGAAAGCAATTAAATATTTTTTTAAATCAACTTGAATACTGTCCCAACTTGCCAATAAACATATTGGGATTAATAAAGTTGTTAACAAAATGAAAAATAATGAAATACCATCTACCCCTATTGAAAAATTAAGGTTTAAAATTGGTATCCAAAAGAAATTTTCTGTAAATTGGAAAGTTCCTACTGATTTATTAAAGAAAACCCACAAAAAAAGTGATAATACAAATGTTAAACACGAACAATTTAAAGCAACAGATCGCAATAAAGATCTACTTGATGATGGAATAAATGATAAAATAAATGCTCCTATTAACGGTAACACTAAAATACAAGATAATATATTTTTAATATATAACATAGATTTAATAAATTAAAAGTTAAACTGTTGTAAATACTAACAAATTAAGCTTATAAGAAAACAAATACAATAATGTAGGATTAATAAACAAAAATAAAAATGAAAAAAACAAGAAAGATATTAAAATTGAACTTTGAGCCTGAATTGGATAATATAACTTACCAACTAACACTTTTTCAAAATATAAAATCTTAATTAGTCGAATATAATAAAAAGTACCAATTACACTGCATAAAATACTAATTAACACCACGAAAAACATAGATGATTCAATTGCTGTTAGAAAAACACTGATTTTTACTAAAAAACCAATCATTGGCGGAAATCCTGCAACTGAAAAAAGTACTGTTGTGAAAAAGATCGCAAGCATGTAATTAGACTTTCCTAGTGAAACTAAATCTGTTAAATCTTTATTTTGTTTCTGTAAATGGTTATTTTTTAAACGGGTTAAAACAAAAATAGACCAAACACATAACCCAGAAAAACTATAAACAACTAAGTAACAAAATAACATTTGAATACTTTCAAATGTTCCTGCACTAAAAGCGATTAATGCATAGCCCATGTGGCTAATAGAACTGTAAACCAATAAACTTTTTAACTTTCTCTGTTCAATACCTCCGAAAGAACCTACAATAATTGATAAAACAATAACAATTACTATAAAATAACGCCAACTTTCAAAAAAACCAAAAAAGCTATAATAGAAAATCCGTAACAGCAATACAAAAATTGCTAACTTAGGTACTACTGCGAAAAAAAAAGTAGATGCCGAAGGAGACCCTTCGTATACATCAGGTGCCCAAGTATGGAAAGGTGCAATAGCCAGCTTGAAAAGTAGACTTATTAAAATAAAAACTAAACCAAATTGTACAAGACTAATGTTGCTTAGGTCTGCATTGTTTCCAGGAGAAACGTTAACATATAAATCTTTGAATTCTTCAAAGTTAATCGTTCCAGTAACTCCGTATAATAATGAAGAACCGAATAGAAATAAACTTGATGAAAAAGCCCCTAAAATAAAATATTTAATACCTGCATCAACAGAATAAGTAGAATTTCGTTTAAAAGACGCTAACACATAAAATGCTAGACTTTGTAATTCAATAGCAAGATATGCTGTTAATAGATCATTCGACGAACACAATAAAAATAAACCTAACACAGCAAATAAAATTAATAAAATATATTCAAATTGATTTATTTTTTGATTTATTAAATATGGTTGAATCATTAACAAACAAAATAAAGATAAACTACCTATAACAAGCTTTGAAAAAAAGCTTACATAATCATTAACAATTGTATCGTTTAAAACGCTTTGTTCTAAAACGTCTAAGCCATCATTTAACACCAATAAACATGATAAAAATAACACTAAAACACCTAAATACAGAATTGAAGTTTGAATTAAAGGATAATTTTTTCTAACCGCTAGAAAAGTAGAATGTAAAACTAAGTATACTAATGAAATACCTAAAAATAGTTCTGGTAAAATAATAATTTCTTTAAACAATAATGTTTCAATACGCATAAAATTTATAAATAAGCTTAAGTAGATTTGAACTACTGACCTTACGCTTATCAGGCGTACGCTCTAACCAACTGAGCTACAAGCTTGAATAATACCCTTAAATAATTAAAACGTTTTTATAATTACGTGATAACTGTCTGAAAATTACCTGCTTTTTATCACTTTCTACACCTGTATTTATAGTTAATACAACCGCAGCAATTGTGGCTAATAATAAAACGTTTCCAGCTATTAAGAACTGTAAAACATATTCTGTGTACACAACTTGGCCAATTGAATGAATTTCTGTAAAAGTATCCATTCGCTCGTACCAATTAAAATGAGAATTATATAAAAATGAATCACTGTAAGGATTTGCTTTGAATGTTTCGCCTACAACCATTAAAATTTCAATCAAAAATACTCCACCAATTATAACACCGAACGGAAAGTATTTTAACACGTCTTTTTTCACATTAACGGTTTTTAAGTCAAGCATCATAACAACGAACAAAAACAACACAGCAATTGCCCCAACGTAAATAACAATGAACATTAAAGCTAGAAATTCACATTTTAACAAAAAAAGTAAACCTGCGGATGAGATGAAACTTAAAACTAAAAATAAAATAGAATATATAGAATTTTGAACAAGAATTACCATTAAAGAGCTTAATAATAATATAACTGAAAATAAATAAAATAAAATATTAATAATCATTTTTTAAATAATGAAAGAGGGATTCGAACCCCCGACACTTGGATTATGATTCCAATGTTCTGACCAACTGAACTATTTCATTTTGTTCCAGCTACACGTTCCCGTACAGCTACCTTGTTACGACTTCATCCAAATTATTAATTTCTCAATGGTTTTTCATAAACTAAAAAACGAAATTTTAGCATTATGCTCAAAAACTTCAAATAAAACTAACTTTCTGCATGTGACGGGCGGTGTGTACAAGGCCAAGATACATATTCACCGCAACATGCTGATTTGCGATTACTAGTGATTCCAACTTCATATAAACGAGTTGCAGTTTATAATCCGAACTGGGAAAATTTTTAAAGATTAACTTAAATTCATATTTTGTAACTTTCTGTAATTTTCATTGTAGCACGTGTGTAGCCCAACCTATAAGGGCCACAGGGACTTGACTTAATTCTCACCTTCCTTCAATTTATCATTGATAGTATCTTTTAAAGCTTTAAAAAATCCATTACAATAAACTTTTTAAAAGTAAAAAACGTAATAAAGATAAGAGTTGCGCTCGTTAAAGGAATGAACCAAATATCTTACGACACGAACTGACGACAGTCGTGCAACACCTGTAAAAAATTTAGTTTAAATTTTATCTGTTAATAATAAATAAAACTTAAATTATTTTTATGTCAAAGGTTGGTAAGGTTTTGCGCGGATTATCGCATTAAACCACATGCTCCACCACTTGTTGTAGGCCCCCGTCAATTCCTTTGAGTTCCAATCTTGCGATCGTACTCCTCAGGCGGAGTGCTTATGGCGTTAGCTTAAAAAATCTAACATAAATTATGTTAAATTACAGCACTCAGAATTTACAGTGTAGACTACCAGGGTATCTAATCCTGTTTGCTACCTACACTTTCGTCCCTCAACGTCAGTTTTTACTAAAAAGTCGCCTTCGCTACTGATATTCCTTCATGTGTCTGCAGTCGTTACTCCTCGACATGAAATTCTACTTTTCTGCAAAAAACTCAAGTATAGTAGTATTAAATGCTTTTCTAAAGTTAGGCTTTAGGATTTAACAAATAACTTACAATACAGTCTACGGACCCTTTACGCCCAGTTATTTCAGATAACGCTTGCCCCTCCCGTATTACCGCGGCTGCTGGCACGAGATTAGCCGGGACTAAACTTCTTTTAATAATGTCATTATCATCTTAAACGAAAGAACTTTACAACAAAAATAATAGCCGTCATCATTCACATAGTATTGCTGGATCAAACTTTCGTTCATTGTCCAATATTCCTCACTGCTGGCTAAAAAATTAGCCTGGACCTTGTCTAAGTTCCAGTGTGGTTGATCGTCCTCTCAGACCAACTAAAGATCAAAGGCTTGGTAATCTTTTAAATTACCAACTACCTAATCTTGCGCAAAGATATCTTTTAGCAAATTATTTATAATAATTTTTTAAATATTTAGTATTAATTAAAAAAATTTCTCTCAACTTACTATATAAATAAATTGATTAATTTTATCCTAAACTAAAAGGTAACAATTTTACGTGTTCCTCACCCGTTCGCTACGAGATAATTCTCGTACAACTCGCATGTGTAAAGCATACTATTAGCGTTCATCTTGAGCCAGGATCAAACTCAAAAACAAATAGTTTTATTAAGTAAAACTTATTTAAAACTCTTTACTATTTAAATCTCTATGTTATAAAAACATTTTATAAAATTAAGTCGTATAAAATTAAAAGAAATTAGTACTTATTTGCTAAAAACTTTGCAGTTCTTACACATTAAGCCTATCAACGTAGTCATCTACTACGTCTTTTAAAAAACAAATCTTGAAGTCAGTTTCTCACTTAGATGCTTTCAGCGATTATCTGTTATAAACTTAGCTACTCGACTATGCTATTGGTATAACAATCGATTCACCATAGGTTTACTTTTCCCGGTCCTCTCGTACTAGGGTTTAATCTTCTCAATTTTTTAACGCTTACGGTAGATAGGGACCAAACTGTCTCACGACGTTCTAAACTCAGATCATGTACCGCCTTCCTTGGCGAACAGCCAAACCCTTGGAACCACTTACAGCTCCAGGATGCGATAATCCAACATCGAGGTGCCAAACCACTCCGTCGATAGGGTCTCTAGAGAGTGATTAGCCTGTTATCCCCGGCGTACCTTTTATCCGTTGAGCGATGATCTTTTCCACACAGAATCACCGGATCACTATAACCGACTTTCGTCCCTGCTTGATTTGTCAATCTTGCAGTCAGGCAAGCAATATACTATTATGCTCTACAATTAAAAATTTTTAATTTGAACTTACCTTTGTACGCCTCCGTTACTCTTTAGGAGGCGACCGCCCCAGTCAAACTACCCATTATGCAATGTCTTAAAAAATGAGTAATAAAAAATTTTAAGAGTGGTATTTCACTGGTGTTTAAGTAATTTACTAGCGTAAACACTTGATATTAACTTCCCACATATTCTGCACATAAAAATTTTTATTACAATACATAACTATAGTAAAGGTGCACGGGGTCTTTCCGTCTAGCCGTAAGTACTCCGCATCTTCACGGAGAATTCAATTTCACTGAGGTTGTATTGGAGACAGTAGGACAGTCGTTACGCCATTCATGCAGGACACCAATTAAATGCCAAGGAATTTCGCTACCTTTGGACCGTCAGAGTTACAGCCGCCGTTTACTGGGATTTCTAGTCAAAGCCTAAACTTTTCATATTATACTTACAGCACCGGGCAGGCGTCAGTCTCTATACATCATATTACAACTTTGCAGAGACCTGTGGTTTTATTAACCAGTCGCTGTCCTTGATTTTGTGACAGCTTTTAAAGGTTACCCTAAAAAAGCTACTCCTTCTCCCGAAGTTACGGAGTCATTTTGCCGAGTTCCTTCAATACAATTCACTCAAGCGCCTTAATTTACTAAATTTGTTCACCTGTGTCGGTTTTCAGTACGGTTTTTAAACATATAAGCTATTTCTTGAAAATAATCAGAAACTTTTATTTAAACCAAAAAATAAAAATAACTTTCATACTTTGTCACTTACATTAAAATGTAAAACTTTTTTGTCTACCCATCAAAAAAAACTTTCGTTCTATTCTTAGGGACCGATTTACCCGAGACGGATTAGCCTTTTCTCGGAAACCTTGAACTTAAGGCGACAATGTTTCACACATTGTTTATCGCTACTCATATCAACATTTTCAATTCTGATTTCTTCAGTTTATGTCGCCATAAACCTTTTTAGATTTACAGAACGTTCTGCTACCATTTAAAATATTTTAAATCTATCGTTTCGGTAAATAATTTTAGCCCCTATACATTTTCATTGCGAAAAATCTAAACCAGTGAGCTGTTACGCTTTCTTTAAAGGATGGCTGCTTCCAAGCCTACCTACCGGTTGTTTTAAATTTTTTACAATTTTTTCACTTAATTATTTTTAAGGACCTTAACGAATAGTCTGGGCTGTTTCCCTCTCGACCGTGAATCTTAGCACTCACGGTCTGTCTGTTTAATATCTTTTATTTAGTATTCGGAGTTTCATTAAATTCAGTAAAGCTTTACGCTCCCATCATTTATCGAGTGCTCTACCTCATAATAAAGTTTTTAAACGCTCTACTTAAATAGATTTCGCAGAAAACCAGCTATCTCTAAGTTTGATTGGCCTTTCACCCCTAACCACAAGTCATCCCAGTATTTTTCCACATACACGGGTTCGGTCCTCCAATAAGCGTTGCCGCTATAAATTCAACCTGCTCATGGTTAGATCACTTAGTTTCGGGTCTTAATTTAGAGACTTAAAAGCCTTTTAAAACTTAATTTTTTTTCGCCTACACAATTGTTTAAGCTCGCCACTAAAATAAACTCGTTGATCCATTATGCAAAAGGTACGCTGTCACTTTTATTTATTAAAAAGCTTCAACTGCTTGTCAGCATTAAATTTCAGTATTATTTTAAATTTATCTAATTAAATTATAATCTCACCTTTCCCTCACGGTACTAATACACTATCAATCATCAAAACTTTATAGACTTTGAGGGTGGGCCCCCAATCTTCAAACAGTGCACGACTTGCACCGTTTTACTATAAAAACATTTAAAAATTTTAATACAGGGCTTCGTTAAAACGCTACCTTCTATGGCTTATTAAATTTAAAAATTTAATAAAATGTTTTTAAGTCTTTATCGTTTTCGCTCGCCACTACTCACGACATCTCGGTTGATTTTTTTATTTAGCTACTTAGATGGTTCAGTTCGCTAAACTTTAAAATTTTTGTACACATATCAAATAAAGTTATGTAGACAAAAAAGCTTTGTTAATAAAGCTCGGTTTTCCGATACGGATATTTTTAGGTCCCAGCAATGTAATAATCACTCACTAAAAAATTTCGTTTACAAACGTCCGCAAAATTTTTGATGTTTAGGCATTCATTTAATGCTTTACTTTTTATACGACTTACTATTTATGAAAATTTTTTTAAGGCGAATAACGGGATTTGAACCCGTGTCTCTTAGAATCACAACCTAATACTCTAACCAACTGAGTTATAATCGCCAATTAATTTAATTGTTAGAAGTAAGACTTGAACTTACAACCTCTGGGGCATGAGCCCAGTGAGCTAACCAATTGCTCTATTCTAACCTAATTTAGTCCCATTCTAGAGCTCCTACATACCAGATGTAAACAAACCCAACACCAAGTTCGATAATAAAATCGATCATCGACCAAAAGCCTAAAGTGCTTAACTGTGATAAACTAACACTCCAAGGTAACAAAAACATTGCTTCAATATCAAAAAGAATAAATAAAATTGCGACAATGTAAAATTTGACATCAAAAACGTTACGCGCATCTTCATAAGGCTCAAAACCACACTCGTAAGACGATAACTTTTCAGTATCAGGGTTTTGAATTGACAAAAGATAAGAAAGTGTCACAATTATTAAAGCTAATATTATAGCAATTCCTAAAAAAAATAATATTGGTAAAAATTCAAAATATAAAAACGATTCGTTAAAATTAAAAAAAAAATTTGTAATTGGCATATTAATAATTTATAATTGAAATAGGAAAGAGTGGGATTTGAACCCACGGTGTAAACATAAATTTACACAAAGATTTAGCAGATCTCCACTTTAAACCGCTCAGTCACCTCTCCAGCTAACAACAAATTTGTAGATGATTCCCTTTAAATTAAAAGTATTTAGACAAATTTCCTGTAAATATCCTTGAGTTCGAGAATGATTTCAGATAAATATCTCTAACGGGATTTGAACCCGTGTTATTGCCGTGAAAGGGCAATGTCCTAACCACTAGACGATAGAGACTTTTTAAAAATGATAAACTTAACTAAGTTTATTCCTTCATAAAGGTCGAAAAAAATGTGTATTATTTTTTTTACAACATAAAAACATTAAAATAAATTTCGTTTTTGCAACATTAACAAGACTCGCTATTGAGTTAGCTGAAATACCTTTTAAAAGAACCCCGTATTACTTGGCTTAAACAAGCACATTTTGTGAATACGTGTACTCGTGGCTTTGGAAAAGTGAAAATAATTTATACAAACACATATTTTATCAATGCTAAAAAATAAATATTTTTTTCTTTTCACTAAAAGTTTGGTAGTTAAAAATAGTATTATATTACATGAAAGATAGAATGAAAAATTTTTCATCCTTCTCTACTCCTTCATAAAGGTCAAAAAAAATGTGTATTATTTTTGTGTTGTGAAAACACTAAATTAACGTTCATTTTAGAGGATTTTAAAAAAGAGTTGTGCGTTATAAATAACTTTGTTGTAAAGCTTCATATTACTTGATTTAAAAACACTTTTTTCACAAATATGTATTTCCATTTAGAACGATTTTGTTTAAAAAAATTCATTGTACCTACATAAAAAGGAATAGTTATGTTGAAAAAATGAAAATAATTTGTAATTCTTCACTCTTTAACTCAAAATTATCTCGTATCCAGAGAAGATAAAATTATTGATTTTTGATTTCCCCACATTCCTTCATAAAGGTCAAAAAAAATGTGTATTATTTTTGTATTGCAAAAACATTAAATTAATCTTGACTTTGCAGCATTTACGAAAATTGTTATACACCTAAATAACTTTGTTGTAAAGTTCCATATATCGCTTGGCTTAAGAATATTTCTTCTACAAATATGTACTTATTTTATTTGGTGAGTGATAATAATTTATAACTTTTTTACTCTCTAATTATTAATTTTACCTTATTCCTTCATAAAGGTCGAAAAAAATGTGTATTATTTTTTTGCAACATAAAAGTACTAAAGTGAATTTTATTTTTCCAGTAACGATGACGATCACTATTGAATTCACTAAAATACCTTCTTAAAAAACCTTGTACTGCTTGACTGAAATAAGTACGTTTTACAAATATGTATACTTACCTTGGAAAAATAATAATAATTTATAGGAACACGTATTTTATTCTTTAAAATTTAACCATTGTTAAAAAATAAATATTGTTTTGTTTTCATTAAAAATCTGGTAGTTAAAAATGTTATTATATTCTATGAAAGATAGAATTAATAATTTTAGATTCTTTCATATTCCTTCATAAAGGTCGAAAAAAATGTGTATTATTTTTTTGCAACCTAAAAGTATTAAAATGAATTTCATTTTTAT
>Ga0233414_10000096_pt1 | contig 38199 bp, 63 predicted proteins | sample Na_anoxic_10_MG_FD_189020 | JGI IMG/M metagenome (GOLD analysis project Ga0233414, IMG submission 189020) | Seawater microbial communities from Saanich Inlet, British Columbia, Canada - Na_anoxic_10_MG | ecosystem: Environmental > Aquatic > Marine > Inlet | place: Canada: British Columbia... | reverse complement strand
TAATGGCTTCGCTTGAAGAAAAATATTTTATAGGACGGTAAATAATGAGTTGCTTAGAACCGCAAGCCGGAAACATACGCCTAACAGACGGAACTCTGATAAATATTGACAAAATTTTAAAAACAAAATAACGAGGAAACACAATGGCCTGTACAGCAAAAAGAACCAACCTAAAAAATTTATTGATTAAAAAACAATCGGCTGACGTATTTGATCAACCTGCCTCAACAGACGATTACAGGCTTAACGCTGGGTTTGTCGCTCAATTGACTCCTGAAGTTGTTGCGAGAGACATTCTAAAATCGTCTTATACTCCTGAAGCTGATTTAGTAGCTTTGAAAATTGGCACTATGACGGGCGTTTCAGAAATGTATGGTGATGACTATACGGATGGAACGACTAAGCCTTATTTCAATGATGTACTAGAGTCGGTTCAATTGACTCCCGCTAAACTTGAAGCAATTCCTGTTAGTGCTATCGCTACTCAATTTGTACATAATGAGATTGTAAGCGGCGCTACTGGCGTTGGCCGTGTTGTTGTACCTACTATTGCTGGTGATACGGTTGTAGTAGTTGCGGTTACTACTCCGGGCTTTACTGCTGAAACTATTACAGGTTCTATATCTGGTAGTGCAACGGCTACGGGTGTTGAAGCTGACCATGGGTGGTCTTACAAGTTCAATTCAAATCTTTGTGAGCGTTTAAGTTGCCAAGCTGAAGAGGACGGTCTTATTAGTAAAATATATAACGCTGTACCAACTCTTACAATCACTGCTGATGATAGCGGTATCCCTTTACTTAACTATGAGATTTCAGGCGTCATCTATGAAGATACTGGCATCCCTCAATGGTTACGTGATGGGTCAATGAGTACTATCGTTAGAGACGAAACTGTACCACCATTGTTTCAATCTGGTAGATTGTCTTATGTAAATCAATCGGTTAGTTTTGTCCCTGTTGTGGATTCTACTAATACTACTGATTTGGCTATCAACAGACCAGCCCGAAGAGATGCAAATAACGCTGGTGGTGTTGAGGGATTTGTAGTAACTGGACGCGCCCCGACTCAGACAATAAGAATCGATACACCTACAAATGCAGATGCAGATTTTACACTCGACTGGTTGAATAGTGATAGTGTAGCTCTCGAATGGCGTTATGGTCAGGAACAAGGTAATACATTTTGGTTCTTCGCTCCTACTTCTAAAATTGAAAATGCAACACCAACGGATCAAGACGGATTCATGAAACAAGAACTACAATTTAAGCTCACTGGTCAAGATGACGAAGAGCTAGAGATTGTTTGTATTTAAAGGATAAAATATGTTCGAATTAGTGCCACCGAAAAGTATGAATGTAGAGTATAAGTCGGCTTACGATAAGAAGACTTATACTCTTAAAGTGTTTGATTTTGAAGAACACGGTAAGTTTAGACAGTTATTTCTCGATTGCTCAAAGCTAAATAAGAAGACTGAGAAATTCATTTCACTTGATAGTGAGAAATACGATATAGGTATCTGTAAATTAGGTATCGTATCGGTTTCTGATGTAGAAGGAAAATTTACACCATCATGGGATGTGATTAAAGAGATAGCCAACAAGATAGTATCTATAAACGAAACTATTGAAGTGGAAAAGTAAAGGTATTAGCCTCTATAATAGGTGGCACTTCACACACTTGCATATCTACCAATGAATGGGGGTGTGTGGGGGTTAATACCAAACAAACAAAATGGTATATTCCATGCTGTAAAAATAAGAAGTGCCGCAAATGTAAGGGTAAAGGTCGGGTGTATCCTAAGAGATGTCCTAGCCATTACTACCAAGGTGAACTCAGAACGTTAAGGTATTTGTATGACTCATATCAATATAAAGACTTATTACCTTTCAAAGGTTCACCGCTTGATCAACCAAAAGTACTTTTTGATTACTTCGGCTTAATAAATTATTATGTCGGTTTTATTGATGAATTGAAAAAGGCTGATAGAGAAGTAAACGAGGCATTTAGTGCCAAAATAAATAGAGTTGCAAATGGCTAAGAAAGTTGGAATTGAAATTGAAGTAGATAGTAAGGGGGCGATAACCTCCTTTAAGCAACTTGGCAAGACTGGCGAGGAAGCGGCCCAAAAGATTGATAAAGAATCTAAGAAGGCTACAAGATCACTAAATTTACTTGCTGGAATTGGGATAGCTGGCGTTTTCGCAGGGACTTTAAAGCTTGGTAAAAGCGTAATAGAGTTATCAGATCAATACAGCTTATTGAGATCACAAATAAGGCTCGTTATTGATGAGGGTAATAATCTTGAGTCCATTCAGTCGAAACTTTTAGAGGTTTCAAACGAAACAAGGCAGAGCGTTAAGTCAACTACAGAACTTTACACTAAGTTAGATAGAGCTACAAAAGAACTATCATTAACTGACGAAAAAGTGATAGATTTAGTCGAAACATTAAACAAAGCGTTTATCATTTCTGGTGCATCCGCTGAGGAATCTTCAAGCGGGGTTAGACAATTATCTCAAGCGATACAGGGCGGTATATTAAGGGCTGAAGAATACAACTCAATCATAGAGCAGACCCCAAGGATTGCGGAACTATTTGCCGCTTCTCTTAAAGTTACACAGGGAGAGTTTAGGAAACTTGTAATAGAAGGTAAGGTTACAACAAAACAGCTTATAGGCGCAATTCAGGGCCAGTCAGACGCTATAAATGATGAGTTCGGTAAGATACAGAAAACATCAGGCCAAACTTGGGTTGTACTTACTAACAATGCAGAGTCTTATATAACAAAACTTAGCGAAGTTAATGCCTTACAAGGTGTATTTAATTCTCTATTAGAATTTGTTTCTGATAGATTTGTAGATCTTAATCAGGCAAAAACTTTAGAGATAGCTCAGAAAACAGCCTTTGAAAATAGAACATTAGAGCAACAGAAAACAATACTAGATGATTTACTAGAGAGAAAAAAGACGGCTAATAAATTTGATGAGGCTGTAATAAGGAATTTAGAAAGATCTATAATTGTAAGAAAGAGTGAACTTGAATTTATTGAAGCAAGGACGGCCGCTCAAGAAGAGTTAAATAAAAAGTCACAAGAGGAAAACGCTCAGAAAAAAGTAGATGCTGACGCTTTATTAGCTCAAAACTTATTAGCTCAACTTGAAAAAGATGCAGACGAGCGAAACATGCTTGTAGATCAGAAGCTACAAGAGCAAAACGCAATATATAATATTCGAAATGAAGAACGTAGAGAGTCAGAGGTTAAAGCAGAAATAGAATTTCAAAAGAAAATATTTGAATCTCAACAAGCTTTTGAAGCTAAGAAAGGGGCGATGCGCTCACGGGCCTCACAAAATGAAAATGATATATCTAAAGCAACTTCTGATTTTAAGAGAGAGTTAAACGAAGGTGATGCAAGGGTGGCGATACAGTCATTTAAGGAGATATTTGGGGAAAGTAAAGCCCTAGCAAGTGCTGAAATAATTCTAAGTACAGCTATAGGAATACAAAAATCATTTGAGTTGCTACCACCTTTTGACTTTATAAGGGCTGGGATTGTTGGCGCTTCAGGGGTTGCTCAATTGGCAAAAGTTAACGGCGCAAAATACGCAGACGGTACAGAGTTTGTAAATGGAGGAGGCACTAATAGAAGCGATTCAGTGCCCGCAATGTTATCAAGGGGCGAGCGTGTTGTAGATGCCCAAACAAACGCTCAATTGGGCGGGGTTAGTAATTCCGATTTGTTGAGCGCCGTTAATGGTAATGGCGGTAATACATACATAACAATTAACGCAGGGATAGGCTCAGACCCAACAAAGATAGCTCAGGCAATAGAGAACTATAGAGGCATATCTAGAGACAAGAACCAACGACCAGAGCCGATAATATGATAATTACTTTTAGTGATTTAACGGCATATACGGTAGATATACAGCCGTCATATCAGCCGTCATGGTCTAGGGCTATAAAGTTCTATTCTTCATTCAGCCAGTCTCTATTGAGTTCTGACAGGGGGATAAATTCAGATAAGTATAATTGCTCATTCTCTATAATTGGCGATATTGACGATTTAAAGCTTATTGCTACATCGTTGAATAGTGAGAAAAAACAGATAACAATTGATACCGAGGGCGAAAAGATATTTGGCCCTGCCATTGATCATACCTCAGTGTTTACATGTAATATATTAAATGAGGTTTCTTACCCGATTAGAGATATACTCACATCTACACTTCAAATATCGATACAGGCTGTTTCAAATATTGTTTATGATGGCTCTGTATCTGCCGTACTTCCCGAGCTATTCTACCAATTGCCAGTAAATAGACTTATAAGCTTTCATAAAAGACCGTTTTCAGCATCAACGCAGGGCGATTATGGTAACATGGTTAGGGTTGATAATCTAGGTAATGTAATAAACGCAGAGACGGCAACTATTGTACTAGATCAAACCACGGAAGAGTTGGCGCAATTACAGAAATTTTTATCTACTCAAAGAGGGTATCCATTCATATTAACCACAACGAACATAGAATTATTTTTAAATTCATTAAGTACAAGTGTTGTTGTTACAAGCTTCTCATTCAAGCAAGTTAATGTTAAATTTTGGACTGCTTCATTAACTTTGGTTAAGGTATAATGGCTATTAATAATCAGGAATTGAGATATAAGATAGAGGTCGAGGATATACAGAGTTATGTCCTAAGAATACCGGTTTCTATTACTGCAAACTTTATAGTAAATGAAGTTGTAAATGGAGATGATAGCGGGGCGTCTGCTGTCGTTGTAGAGAATACCGCTCTTATTGATGGATATATAAAGATCAGGAATAGGAGCGGATTTTTTTATACTCTTGAAGGTCTTACTGGCTCTGTGTCTGGGATTGCTTCAAAAACTGGTGAAACTGAAGATACAAGCGAACTATATGATAATGTCGGATTGGGTATTTCTGGGGGGCTATGGACTTTATTGAGTGATGAAGACTTATTAACAGACATAAGAAATCCAAACAGTAAAATAAATATCCTCGATGGTGGCGGCTTGTCTTCTGGCGATTCGTTCGGTTTTAATGTAACCAATCAAATATTATCTACAATTATACAGCAAGACGGCTTGTATTTTAGAGGCCGTAAAGTAATGTTTTATATCGGGCTAGTAAATGCCTCTATAACAACATGGCACCAATGGTGGACTGGTGTAATAGAAACTATAAGGGCAACCAGTGATTTAGAGGTTGAATTTTCGTGCGCTGATTTGGTTACTCAGATCAAGGAAAAAGTAGGATCTAAGGAAATACCTATTTGCCTGAACAAGAACTATAATTGCAAACTAGTTTTTGGAAAAAGTACAGAATCTGCTTATTTCTCACAGATAACTGGCGGCGATTTTATAATAGATAACGCCGTGGTTCAGGTTGATGTTGTTAATAAAAGAATAAAATTTCTTTTCTATAATTCAGGAGCTTGGGCTATTGGCGCTGTTGATAATTTTGAAAACTCTATACTTGAAATAACAATGGGTGGCGGTGCTGGAAATTCTTACAGGATACTTGGTACAGAATTTATAAGCTCGCTATCATCCTCAGATGAGTATTGGATTTATGTTGACGGTGACGTTAGCGACCTGATTGATTCTGTTTTTGTTGTTGGCGGGTCTGGCACAAAAGATGTCTCTTTGGCGCAAATAGTACCATACCAAAACCACTATAATTTAAGTCAAAATGAAGTCCAGAAAATACACACTTCTATTAATTCAAAAAATGAAAAGCCACTCGTTTTAGTTGATGAAGAAATAAAGTACAATTTATCAAGTCCAGATGTTTACGAAGATATTGTAAATGCCGAGGGTGTCCAAACAATTAAGCTTAAGAGCCTTGATTCATCTGAAAAACTCAGATTGTTAGGGTCTGAGCCGATGGGTCAAAATGAATTAAACAACCCTATATATGTAAAAAGCACAAATTCATCTAGTGAGATTTCAACATATAGGGCCGATATAACATTTACGTTCTCAGACTTTGAGAAAATGATAGAGTTGAGCAAAATAGGGTCGTCTAACTATCTTTACTTCGATTCAATAAGATTTGATGATGCGCTTTTATTACCAACTACTTTAGTTAGTGCTGTTTTTAGCATGAAGTTAAAGGCTAATTACAAAAGTCAAATATCATTCTCCTCTTATATTGACTTGATTGAACCAATAGCCGGTGAAAATGTCGTTGTCAATGTTGACGGTCTTGATTTGATATACAGGTTTGACTTATTGTTTGAGAGGGCGTTCGAATTAATGACTATGAAATATACCAAAAGCTCAAGCGCAATATCTTCATTTAGTTTCGACATAACAATAACTACTACGGTTCCGGTTAGCCCATTTATTACAATACTAAACCCTTTTCCGGCTACGGGATTTGATTCTATAAGCGGTTTGGCATTCAAATATTTTAGCGACTCTAGTATAAGCAAAATGTCAATTGGCTGTAACGGTGAAAATGTACAGGTAGGTAATGAAATTGAAACGGTTACAGATACAATTGACTATATGTTAACCGAGTATTACGATAAAACTTCGGGCGATATTGACTCTGCATCATTCAATCAGGCAGAAATAGACTTCAATATATTCCCTAATAATCCTGTTAGAAATTTAGCGCACCAAATAATAGATCAAAACCAAGGCAATACGCTATTGTCTGATATGTTAATAACACACCATTTAGGTATGTTTCCGGCTCAGGATGGTAGATTCAGGTTAGAGAACTGGCTCCCAAAGAGTATAGTATTTAGTCAATCATCTACAGATATTGATTACACGGAAACAGGGGCAAATAGATTTACATATTTAAGCCCTATTATTGAGGGCGATGTAACAAAAGTCTATTCCGATATGCAACTTAATTTTAACCTAAATGAGTCTACAGGTAATTACGATAGCACTATAAGAATAAAAAGAACAGACCTTAATACGTTTGATTTTGATCTTTGCACCGAGGGTGTTGACTCTTCTGAATATCAGCAAGCTTTTTCATGCTGGCAATCCCTTAAGGCTGGAAGAAATCGAATAAATAGAGATAGCCAAACCGTTATTGATAATAAATATATTAAAACTGATTTCTCGGACGGTACTGGTACGAGTGAAGCCCTTTCGTTTATACTGGGATTGTCAGGGTTTAGGAATAGAGCGGTGCCATTTGGCAAAGTTCACGTACCAATTAACGAAACAAATCTATCAAATGAGCTATTATCTTTTGTCGGCATAGAGGATCAATTCATTACCGATGGTATTTTAAGGAAATCTTGGATAGTTGAGCGTGAATTAAACATAGAAGAAAGTAGAATTGAATATAAAATAGCCTACGATATACATCCTTTTGATATATTTATATATAGGGTTAATATTTGGAGTGATGGCAATAACCCTACAAACGTTAAGACGGATGGGAATAACCCCGGCAACGTTAAAACAAACGGACTAGGTATATAATGAGTGAAGCGGTTTATTTTGAAGTTTACGAGGCGACAACTGGGGCTACAGGATTAAGACAATTAACCGTACAGGTTGACCCGTCAGTGCCAGAAAATACAACTATATCTCATCGATCTGCATCAAATCAGTTAACAACCTACTATAACTCACTAAAGGTTGATCAGTTAATTTCAAATGCCGTTAGTAATGCTATTGGTAGTGGTGGAGCGTTTACCGTTGTAACCACAATGCAAGAGCTTATAGATGCGCTTGAAAGCACCTTAGTATTAGACATATACTGTAAGCGTGTCGAACTTGCCTTTGGCTCATATGAGACAGCAACTGCGATAATAACATCATCAAAGAATATATACGGAGGTGATGGAGATCTTCATCTTTCAGGAGCTTACTCTAATTTTTATTTGAAATTCCCAGAATCAGGTGGTATTGATAATATAACGGTTTCCTTTTACGGGCCAATAACTAAGGATAGTGGTTCCACTGCCAATATGAAGCCATCTGGCGGGTATTCTGGGTCTCCTGAATACACTGTTAGATACACCTATCTTGGGTCTATACCAGGGTGGGCAAACATATCGATTGAATATGAGAGAGCTCAGTTTTTACCAGACCCTATATTTACGCAGTTGAAAATGTGGTCAGGAAGATCATCATTCGGTAATATTCAAGATGGGGTAACTAGTATATCATCAGAAGCTAATGGTGTGCTGGCTATTAACCGTAGAACAAGATACGACATAATACCTTACCCATATGATACTAATGGAGATCCATATTTAGATAGGATTGTATCTACAGACGCACCTCTTTCAGGGCTTAACAATAAGATAATGAGAGAGAGAATTGAGAGCAGTCCTTTATTTCCTTATGATGACAGATTCAAAGGTCTTTTTGAAAATTCATCAATCCCAGCATTTATGTATAATGAATACGGGCAAATGTCGCTCGGTGTATCAATATACCCGTGGGATAGTACATATAAATTTGTTGAGACTGTCGGCGGTGCATTTTATTATGATTCTGACACAGGTAAAATAGGAATTTGTTATGGTGGTTACTATGATGGAGGATGGAGATACAAAGAGGACGGCGTAAGGTTAATTTTAGAAGAGTGGGATGGTTACGACAAAAAGACTTACGAGTCTACCGCTTCTGACACCCCAGTTGCGGGCGACTACGCTACAGGAGGTTTGCTACCTGCGAGATATGATCAAACAGAATTGAAATATAATTATGAGTTTGACAGTACAATTACAGGAGCTACCGCAACAAATGAAATTAGAGGTAACAATGCTACCTTTATAAGCTCTACAAATCTATTCATTAATGATACAGACCTTAATGGTCTTAATAGACAGTCTGTATGGTTCAATGTTGCTTCAGGCGATAAACTTGTAGTTCATTCTGGCAATGACTGGGGCGTATTTAGCGTAACAAGCGCCTCTTGGACTCCAAACACAGCTACAATTGTTGGTACGTTCACAAAAGTCGTTGGGCTTAGTAACCCCACGGATGGCGATAACCTAATAATAGAGTTGGTAGTATGATTTTAGAAAATATGGTTTGTATAACGATAAACGAAGAAAAAAGAAAAGCAGCATCTGAAGAGTTCGAAAAATATAAAATGGGTGTTAATTTTGTTGACGGTGTGGACGGGTCTGAAATTGAAACAAACGAACACGGGCTAATAGGAGGCTATATAGCCCTTAGTGAAACATTGATTGATATACTAAAAAGTGCGATCGAAAATAAGCTTGAAAGTATTACAATTTTCGAAGATGATGTAAGGTTCACTGAAAACCCTATGTTAGCAGTTGAAAATGAAGAAATAGCAGATAATGTACATGCATTATACTTGGGTGCAAGGGCTTTTAATGCCACTCCAAAAACAAAAAGTGATAGAATATTTGTTTTACTGAGCGGGGCAGTTCTTTTGCATGGTGGAATTATTAAGAGCGCACTATTCCAGCCTTGGATAAATGAGTTAGAAAAGTTTGAAAAACCTTCAGATTTGTGCCTTGTAGATGCTTATTCTGCAAAGAATAAAGATGGCAACCCAATGTATAGGGCGTGCTACTTTAATCCCGGGATAGCTTACCAAGAAGCAGGGTTTAGTGACAACCTGAAGAGAGAATGTAAAAAAAGGTGGGTAGATTAATGGGGTTTCTAGGGTGCAATATAATGAGGGTAGGTGGAAGTAAGTTTTATCAACCTTTTAGTGTTGGAGGTGGAGTCTTGCCATTGTGCGGTTTTTCAACATACTTTAACGGTACTACAGCCCAGAATATTGACTTTGTTTATCGTGCACCCATAAGAATTTCAGATAATGACTCAGTAGGTAATACTAGTGTTAGTGTAGATTGGAAATCTATAGGATTCGATTTAAAGCTTGATGCAAATGTTATATTTTCTGAGCAAGCACCTAGTGATAGATATATTAGGCATGAATCTAGTATTGACCCATCTACAAATGTTTCAATATCTTACATTTCATCAAGCTCAGAAGCTAGGTTTCTTGTAAGTGATTCTGGCGGTGTGGCATATCAGTTTTTAGCCGATCTTACTGGATTAGAGGCTGACTCTTTTAGATTTACTTATAACCAAGTAGCAAATACAGTACAGTGTTATGTAGATGGTGTTTTATATGATTCATCAAGCTATACACCGACCGGAAATCTCACGGTAAATAAGCATTTTATTGGAAGTGACGAAGGCATTATGAACTTCTCTCCTATGCTATTATCAAGTTACGAAGCAACAGGATTAGGTAAAGCTAATTTTGTAACAAATCAAGGTGATGGCTTAAGTATAACTTCAGATAACGGTGCTATATGGTTAATTTCTGAAAGCGTTCTCGGGTCAACACAGATAAAAGCAGATGGCACAAGCTCAACGGCTTATGAATGGCCTGATGTTTCCTTATTTCACATGCCAACAATAGGCGTTTCCAAGTTCTCAAATGATAACGTAATTTATAATATACATGAGGTTAACGCCCCGTTTAGAATAGAGAGCACTTTCGACATGTCAAAGGAATGGACTTTTTCACTTAAAGACATACTGGTAAGCTCCGACACTACAGACGATGGTAAGTTATTTTATATTGCTGACGGTTCAGGCTCTTTAATTCAGATGTTCTATGACGTCCCTAATACTAGATTTAGGATAAATATTTCTGCTATTGGCTCTGTAACAGGCTCTAGAGTAATAAATATGTCAGGCATTGCGTTTGATGACATTAAAGATTACACGATAGGTAGTAATGGCGGTACGGCGGCAACAAGAGTACTCACAGTTACCGCAACCGGTAAGGCTGATTCAGTTAGTAGTTTCGATTACACCGGATATACTCCCAATACTGATCTAGACATAATGATAGGCGGGTTTACTACAGGAACGGTAGATAGTTTAACATTTAGTGGTGAAATAGGCGATATTGATTTTAACAGTACAGATTCATTAAATAGCTTAGATAAGTTCTTAATGAATAGTAGATATCTTGGCTGTAACGATGCAAATATTGGTAAGATTGTAGGCACTAAGAACAGGTATCAGCTCACACCTACAAATGGTCAAGAGTTCACCTATCCGTATTATACTACAGCTACCTCGTTTGATAATATTACACCGTTTGAAATAAAAATAATTGGTGATAGTATTAGTGCAGGTTCAGGTGAATATGTACAGGAGTTTGAGTCATGGCTAACTGTTAATGGAATTACAGATGTAACAGTATCTAATCTTGCTGTCTCGGGCTATGATTCTTTTCACGGGTGCTCTGATGATTTCAATTTTGCGGCATATCCGAACGGTCACGCTCCTGATTCTGCGGCAAATATTACTGCGGCTATTGCGGCAAGCCCGAAATTAATCATTTGGTTCATGGGGCAGAATGACAATACACAGAATTTTACTCTTGCCGAAAGTGAAGCTGTTTTAGACAATGTTATTGCGAAGTGTGCTGCGGCAAATATACCGTTAATCATATTTATTACAATGCCTAGAGATATCTCAACACCCACCAATGTAACGTGGGCAGATGATTTTGCTCAAATACAATTGACTAAAATTGACAATGTAAATGTATGGGGTGTTAGAGCTGATATACTGCTTGGTTTAGGTGGTAGCCCAAATTACTTAGATGCTACTCATGCGCCTGACCTGATACACCCAGACAACAGTGGTGACAGGCTTCTTGCTGAGGGCAATAATGTAACAAGGGGTTTAAATAACACGGTTACACAGATATTTAAAGCATTGCCTTGTGTGGTTAGCGACACACAATGTACAGGCAGTAAACTAGTAATCAACGAATTAACGAACATTGCAGTAACTAACGAGCTTACAGGAAAGTTCGTATTCAACGAGGCCTAACTAATGGAAAATGGATTACAAACTTTAATGCAGGACGGCTCAGTCCCAGAAATTAACTCTGCTGAGATAAATGAGACTACTTACCAAGGTTTTGGATATTATAAGAATGATGATGTGCCAGACGTTATTGATTTTTTGACAGATGACACCTATCAAGTGTATATACCTGGACTTTCTAATCTAACATCATTTGCCGGGCCGGATTGGTCCTATAATCCAGCAACAGGCGTTATAACCTACAATGGGGATAGTGGTGTAAAAACTGTTATAGGCTCAGTAAGTTTGGGGTCTGCGCCTAACCCAAATAGACTGATACATTTTGCGTTCGCAGTTAATGACGTTATACAACTAGAGTGTTCTGCCAAACTAGAGAGTACAACAGGAATACTTAGTATAGGGTTTAACGCCCCTGTTCAAATAAATAACGGAGATGAGTGCACTATTCAAGCTAAGGCTGATGTAGCGGGTGAATACAACGCTCTTCATGGGCAGGGAGAAATAAAATAATGGAAAACGGGCTGCAAACGATACTAGCAAGCGGGTCAATAGAGGTAATAAAAACAAAAGGTAATGGCTCTGATAACCAGCTAGAACAAACTGATCTCTTTCCGTGGGATGATTTAAGCGGCCCATTGTTTGGGGCAAGATTGGACACATCGAGTGGAAGATTAGACTACGACCCATATAATGGCGGTGTTAATTTTAACGCTAATGCAAGATACCCCAATGAGCCAGTAGTAATACCAATACAACTTAAGCATGCTTTGAAATATGGCACAGGTGCAGTGCTAAGACCCCACTTTCACTGGCTACAGCAACAATCAGCTATACCCAATTTTATGATAGCGTGGAAAAAGACTAATTATGGAGATGTGACAACTTTTGAAACTGATTTTACAAACTATTCGATTGCAAAATATACCACTAATGCTTTTACATACACATCGGGTACGTTGGCTCAAATAACAAAATTTCCAGAAATAGATATTTCAGATATGGAAATAAGTAGTTCAATTGATATCGTAATATTTAGAGACTCTGCTGACACTAGTTTGTTATTTGGCGCTAGTGACCCTGTTGGATCTGGTGTTGTTGTTAAATACAATGATAGCCACGCTCAATTTAATAAGCCGGGAAGTAAAGAGGAGTTTGTTTTATAATGGGCGATAGTCATAACACGCAAGTAGAAAGCGTAGTAGAATACATCAAAACAAACGGCTACCACATGTTAGATGAAATGCCTAACGCTCCCACTTTAGACCATGCAGAATGTGACGAGGTGGCAGAGCGTACAGGTATAATTCATACGGTCATTAAGGGTTATTTTATTAAGAGAGATAAATGTCAATAACAGGTCTGATAAATTCAATAGGGTGCATCCCAGAAATAGAGGATAATTTGAGAAAGAAAATATTAGTTTTATCAAATAATAGCACCCGTGTTGTATATGATCTTAAGGGTGACGATGTAATTAACATATGTAGATATTGCGGAGAGTTGTTTTCTGTTTGTAAATGCGATAGAGTTAGGCATGTATTTGAATATCTCGACAATGAAAAAACTCACGGTCACTGTGTTAATTGCCTCGAAACCTTTGCTCCAAATGGTACAGGAAGCGATACGACCCCAATTATTACATTCTTAATCAATCTATTCTCATGGTTTAACCGTTGGGTCGCCTCTATTTCTGATAAGCACGATATAGGCTACTGGGAGGGCAATACATGGGTTAGAAAAGGCATTGAAGACGATAACATGTTAGAGCGTACAAATAACAAAATTGACCGCACATGGTATCTAAGGCCCAAATCTTTATGGAAGAAACGAGCAAAAGTAAATTGGTTAGCTGTAGACAAATGCGGTGATGACTCATTTAATTTCTCAGGTTGTGTCTGTGAAAAAATAAACAGTTAACAAAACTTTACAGTAAGCAAGAATATTTTTTAATTTTAACAGTATTGGTATTATATGAGTGATCAAATGTCCAGAGAAGAAACCATAAAACTTTTTGATGATTTGAAAGGCGACTTTAGGAGTTTTATGTTGCGAATAGAGACTAAGGTTGATGTGGCGACCGATAATATCAATAAATACGCTCAAGACACTATAAAACATACAGTTAAGATTGATAATATTGAGAAAGATATAGATGGGCTTGGCAAGAAGGTAACTAAAGCTAATGATGGGGTTACGAGCCTAAAGAATAAAATGTATTGGGTTTCTGGGTTAGTTACTGGCCTAGTATTCGTGATTAATTACGCATTCAAGGTAATCAAATAAATAACCACAACACCCGAGAATATAATATTATCTTTGAAAAGCATTCTTGTCGGGTGCTGTGGGTGAACTCCGCTCCTTTAACTTCTGCTAGGCGAGCGGCTCCTTTCGTTGCCATCCTTGGCTAATTTAAAACTTCTTACCATGTTTAAACGGTCTACCCTTGTTATACTCATGTTTCAGCAATACAGCCCGCTCAAGACTAAACCCGTGTATATCAGAGAATACTTTACATATAGCTAGTACATGTTTATACGTATCCCCTCCATCAAATGACATTGTTACCCTACGCATTATATGGCCGATTTGAGCACCTACAGACATTTTAAGCATCATTTTTTTAATAGACTCGTAAGGTATTGACTCTATATATCCCTCATTTGACTTTACCATATGTTCGGAATAATCCAATATTCTAATAAATATATCTGCTGTTTCTTCTTCTTTACATGATAAGCTAATAGGTTTATCGCACTGAACGTCAGCACCTTCTTTACTCCTGAATGCCTCTAACAGCTCTGAGCACTCCGAAATAACTAGAGCCATTATCTCAAGGTGGCTTCTCTTATCGTCCCACCAGCCATGATCTTTTGCGTTCTGGTGTATGTCTTTTTGTAGTTCTGTTATGTTCATGATTACCTAATTTGTTAAATAAATGACAATTAAAATTTTAATGCAAAAATAGTAGTATTGATCTAAATGTATCCCTATCTTACCGTGACATTTAAGTGTATCGATAATAAAGTGTGTTACAAATTCAAATACAGCGCACTCATAATTACCTGTAAACCAACCAACTCCAAATGCATGAGTAAAGGCGTGCGATGTCATCCAGTAGTACCAAGGAACTCCAAATTGAGCCTTATCAATTACCCTGTTTTTTCCAAGTGCAACAGCCTCGGTTTGAAGCGTATAGTCTGCTATAAAATGTATAGCTATTAGCATTGATAGGTATTGTATAAAAATCATTTAACCACCTCACTTTTAGTATTAACCAACACATGATATTTCTCAGGGTGGATCATGAACACCTCTTTAACTGTAGTAATATACTCAACAGTAATAGTAGTATCGCCAATATCTTTATATCGATCGGAAGTAACTACCTTGGTAACGTGTTGAAATTCTTCATCCAGTAACTCCTTAAGCCATCCTTCTTTAAACTCTCTACCCAAGCTCATCATATACATTTCAAACTCTTGAGCATTAAATACAAGCATCTCAAAACCGACATTTATATTATATTCCCACTCCCCATTGTGACACTCGATATTGATATCTGATTCATCAACAATGTCCTGTGTTATGTTTCCGAGATTAACAATATAGTCATTGCAGAAGTCACGCTTAAATACGTTCCTGTACTGATTGAATCTGATTATTTCCTCAATTTTAATCTCGTTCATATCTACGAAATAATGATTGTGCGCTACCTGTCGAGACTTTTTAAACAGGTTGATAGTATCCTTTGCGAAATCTTTATTAACTCGCTCATGGCTATCTTCAGGGTGTTTATTGATATGGGTGACATAGTAGCAGTTTTTCTGAGTCTTAGCATCGTTAACCCTACACTGATATTCGCCAAGTATTGACTTGATTTGATCTTTCATAATTGCCTCACACAATTTATAGTTATGCCTCTCACAATATGGGGGTTAAGTGCCTTATGTTACCACTTAACCCCCAACCAACGTGTGAGGCGTTGAAGATTTAAATATAATTACTTTTCTGATTGTTTGATAAATATTCCAGCTTGACCATCTATTTCTTCAATAGAAATTACTTGGACAAAAATAGTCTTACCTTCTGCAATCGTTTTAGCTATTGATTCGGCAGTTATTTCCTTTGATGATTTCGCAAGAGCTTTTATTGATTTGATTCGTTCCGCTTCTGCATCTTCAGCTTGTTTTAATTTCAACTTAGCCTCTTCAGCTAGTTTATTCGCTAACTCCGCCTCTTTTACTTTTAACTCTTCGGCTTCTTTTGCTTCACGAACCTGCTTTTCAGCCTCTTCACGTTGCTCTTTCGCCAATTGGTTAGCTTTGTCTTGTCGTAACTTTTCGGCTAATTCACGGGCTTCTCTGGCCTCTTTTTCAGCTTTGGCTTTAGCTTCTGATTCTTCTTTTTCCTTGAGTAACTTTGCGTTTTCATCTCTAATACGTTGTTGCTCTTTTTCAGCCTCCTCTTTTTTAAGTCGTGAAATTTCTTCAAGGTCAATCTTTGTCTGTTTAGAGATTTCAACCATTGATTTATAAGCGTCTTCCGATAATTCAGCCAAATCAATAGCGTCATAATTTGCGATATACTCGGATATATTTAAACATTCAGTTTGTCGAGACACACGTAAATCCTGTTTACGGTTAGCTTCTTCTTCTGCGAGTTTCTTAGATTTCAGGCCCTCAATGAAATTATCAAATATTGTTTGAGCCATGACTGAGAAATCCATAACTTCGTCAAAGCCATACCCCAAAGCTATTGCAGAGCGCTCAACCTGTAATGCTTGAGCTTGTTTAAGTCGGATTGATTCGTTATGATCCTCAATAGCGCCAATATCTTTCTCTTCTGATTCGATCATTGATTTAATGTATTTTGCAAGACCATCATTTCCAGCTTTAGCAAGATTAATGTCCTCGTTCATTTTCTTACGAGCCTTTTCTGTAGCAGTTCTGAACTTAGCTATATCTAAGCGGTGACGTTTTGCTTTTGCTTCAAGTTCAGGAGGCACCAAGTTTTCAGTGTCTCTAAAATCAGCGAACTCATTTAGGATAATATCTTTATTCTCTTTGTGAGTATCAAACCCTTGTAGCATAGGTACAAACGTTTCTCTCAATTCAGCTCTACGATTGGTAGGTACCGAGGATTCGTCAAAGCCTGTAAGTTCATAATTCATTACAGTTAATTCACCTGTTACTACTTCTGTTGTTTCAATATTTTCTGACATAATTTAATTCCTTTTTAGTTAATTCTATATGTTTTAAGTGTCTCAATTAATTTGTTTACAGCTTCTTTTGCTAACTCGATTTCATTTTCAAGTTTGAATAAAAATGCATCATCGGGATACACTCTTACTTTTACTAATTTATATCCCGGATAGTATGCAAATAGATCAACATAATCAAATCCACAACCGTATATTTCACCTTGAACTTGAGTAAAATAGTCTTTGACTAATTCATTTGGGTTAATCATGTAGTCAATGAATCGCTTATACTCAGGGCACTTAGCTTCAATTCCTACAAAGTCTTTACCGTTGCGGTAGTGTCCATCCGGTGACACTCCGACAAAATCAGTGAACTCAAAGAAGCCTCCATTGTCAACTTCACAGAACATTACTTTTTCGTATTCAGCGATTGCAAGAGGCTCTAAATCATGCCCCCGCTGTGTTGTCTTATTTCCATAAAAAGCAGTCTCTACAGGCTCACCAGATAGTTTTTCAACAGCTATTCTCTTGATGGTATCAATGTATCCGTCAGTTTTCTTACCCTGTAAAATAGTAAAGAATGTTGAACCGGTTACTCTTCTAGCTCTCCATTGTTGCCACTCATCGGTGTTTTGTTGAATGTCGTGAAATGTTCTGGACGTGTCTGGATGTATAGATTTAAACATCTTCACTTTCTCCATTCTCAACAATCTTTTCTGATACTTCTTTAACCAATTGAACCTTACTTTCAGGTGATAGCTTATACTTTTTTTCGACCTGATCAATAGTAAACCCGTTTGATACCATGTGATTGATGGCATTATCCCAAGTTTCTGTATTTGGTAATAGCTCGGGTAATTCTGTTACAGGTTTAAACGGTCTAATTCTAAGGCAATCAATCATAGAATTAGACCCTTTTTTAGCCCCGGGTTCCCTTATTTTAGCGACAAAAACCTGTATCTTTAAACCGATCCACTTTTCAATAAATTCAGATTTAGAAATCTTAACGATTACTTTTGAGTTAGTAGCGTTAAGGATCATTGGCTTGCAATTCTCAACAAAATGACATATCATTGCATACCCTTTTTTACCGTCCTGATCAACAACTTCTACATCTTGTTGTACATTACTTATTGTCAATATCCAATCTTTATAAGTAGGAGCCAAACTGTATGCCCCAAGATACAAAGGATTGAACCCTTTACGCCAGTGTGTTAACGACTCAGCCATTACGCCACCTCGATTTCAAATTTACGATTCTTAAGAAACGTCTCAATCTCTTTTATGTCGTACTCAATATTATTATCCGAGTAAAACAATTTTTGAAAATCAATCTTAGGCTCTTCAGTATTTGCCCAGATAGTAATAGTTACGATTTGATTGATGCTGAAATCAATAGAGATTTTCACTCCTCTTGACTCAATATCAATTGCCAGATCGGGTAATTCATGTTTTTGTTTAATGTTCATATCGTTCTCACACGCTTGGTTTGTTATGAGTAATAATATGAATAGTTTAAATCATTGTCAAGGTTTTATTTGCATAATTACAATTTATTTTGCATTACCACAAAATCTATACTATATTTTATTTAACAAACAAATTAATGAGGGATTAAGTGACTAGATCTGAAGTGCAGAAAATGATTAGAAAGAGTGATGACCAAACTATAGTCTTTTCTTTTCTATGGAATAGAAGAACAAATAAGAACGGAGTCAGGTTGATGAATATACAAGGGTGTAAGCACCAAGGTAGTGTAAAGAATGCAATAAACGCCCTTATCGAAAAAGGCATAGTTGAATATGTTAAGGATGAAAATGGAGAGCCTGTTAGAGGTTATTACAGAGTTTCTAAGGACGTTACTAAATGAAAAAAAAATTCAACTTAAGAGTAGGGCAAACTGTATTAGTTAAAAAAACTGGTGATAGCGCAAGATACTACATAAATAATAATCTTGAGATACCTGTAGATGAATATAAGGTAGTAAAGGTTGGCCGTAAGTACTTCTACTTGGATGGATATTTATCTGATTACGCATTCAACAAAGAGACATTTTATGAGCGCACAGAGTACTCAAAATGCTATAAGGTGTACGAATCAAAACAAGCAATCAAAGATGAGGAAGAGTATTGGGTTTTATCAAGATTAATTTGCGATAAGTTCCGATACGGCCGCCCAGTAAACATTACGCTAAATCAACTTAGGGGGATTAGTAATATTTTAAATGAGGTAACTAAATAAATGAAAATAGATAGATTGGAAAGTTTTATACTTGGGGCCGTGAGCTGTCTAGCTACTGCTGTTTTATGGGCTTACATATCAATAGCAATAGATAATACTCAAACAGGCGAATACGCTAGAGGAAAATCAGTAGAACTTGGTTGTGCTGAGTACAATTCTGATACTGGCGTTTTTGAATGGAAGAAGATCACCAAATGAAATCCTGCACGTCCAAAACCAAATGCAACGGAGAACTCAAACCGTTAAGTGAGTTTCACCGTGATCGTAACAGGCTAGACGGTCACAAGGATGCGTGTAAGGAGTGTACGCTTGAATATAAGGCTAACATGAATTATTGGAGGAAATCAGACAGGGAAGAGTATGATATATTTAATTATAACCGTAAAAAATATATTGAATCAAAGTACCCAGAAATTAAACATAGGTCATTTACGTCTTTCGTATCGAGAAAATGTGTAATGAAGATTTCAGAAATGACCAGAGAAGATATAGACCAAGCTGTAGCTGAATGGCTCGGAAACAAGAGAGGATAAAATGATATATTCAAACAAGAAAAAAATGTATGAAGTAACAGCCCGCAAAGGTAGTTCAATCGAGACTTACCCAGTAGGAGCCAGCAACAGTGAAGAGGCTCAGGGTATTGTTATGGGTCGTGAAGGTATTAAGAGGCGTGATATTTTGGAGGTGAATTGATGGATTCGGCTACCTGTAAATGTGGTGAAGAAATGAAGATAAGTGAGGTTGAGTGTGAATCATGTAAAGCCAAAGATATAAGCGATATGTGGTCGTTCTATTTAGGATTTCACGGATTTGAAGAGGATGGTGAAAATGTTTGGCGTAAAAAAGATCGAAACTTTAAGGTGATATTTGAAGGGTTTGCTTATTGCGTATATTCTTATTTTATAGATTATCATGGTAACGAGCAAACTGTATTTTTAACTAACTTACAAGATCCTTATTTGTTTAATGATTTTGTTGAAATATTAGATACAAATTTATGTGAGGTTAATTAATGAAATACCTATTCCTATCAACCGTATCGGTTATAATAACAGCTTTCATCATGTTTGGGGTCGTTTGTACTTTTATTAATGGGGCGGCTTAGTATGAGTGAAAAGTGGTTGGACATATGTGGATATGAGGGTTATTACCAAATATCTAACTTTGGTAATGTAAAAAGCTTAAGCAGGCCAAAGCAAAGCTGGGGTTCTCCATATATGAAGAAAGAGATTGAACTAAAGCAATGTACAGGTCGTAATGGTTATAAAAAAGTTGTCTTTTCAGTTGACTGTATAAGAAAAACATTCTCAGTGCACAGGTTAGTAGCTACAGCGTTTATATTGAACCTTGGTAACAAGCCAGAGGTTAATCACATTAATGAAGTTAAGACAGATAACAGGGTTGAAAATCTTGAATGGGCTACGTCTAAAGAGAATACAAATCATGGATCGTGCATTATGAAAAGAGCTAAATCATACTCAGCGAATAACAGGAATAATAAGTTTTCTGTTAAAATAGCCCAAATATCAAAAAATGGAGATATTATAAAAATATGGCCGTCAAAAGCAGAGGCTATTAGGGCTGGGTATGATAGTAGAAATGTTAATAGATGCATTAAAGGCTTGGTTGAATATTCCTATGGATTTAAATGGAAAGTATCCCAGTGAAGCATAGGAATATAATTCATTGGGATATGGAAATTATAAAAGGAAATTATGAGTGATTTAGAGAAATTCAAAGAATTGTATACTTCATTCGGCGTGAAGTTTAATGAGTCAAAAGATGAAGCTGGTACTGTTATTGCATTTGGTGGATATGAGACACATGTTAATAATAAGATAGATGGTTATTCAGGTTTTTTCACTGAAGTAGAGTTTGATCCAGATGGAAAATTCTTAAAACAGGGATTTTGGGAATAGATATGAAAGATAAATACACCCTAAAGCGCCCAATGAACCTTAAAAAAGTAATGCCCAGACCGAAGAAGAGATCTAAGTATAATAATATTAAGACTATTCGGGGCGGGATTAAGTTTGATAGTAAGAAGGAGGCTAATCGATACACAGAGTTACGACTACTTGAGAAGGCCGGCAAGATCGAATATTTACGAACCCAAGTAAAGTTCGATTTGATACCCACTATTAAGCGCCCTAGTAAGACCCTGAGCAAAGTTACCTATACTTGTGACTTTATGTATAAGGAAGGAAGTAACACGATTGTAGAGGATGTAAAAGGATTTGAGACGGCTGTATTTAAGATTAAGATGAGGTTGTTTTTGTTGAAATATCCTCAGTATATTTTTCGGGTAACTTAGAGGTGTACATGAAAAAATCAACGTTATTCGGTTGCGTCTCAGGGCTTGCGATTGGCAGAGTATTAAATGATCTAGGAATAGAATGGGGCAGCTTATCACATTGGACCCTATTTATATTAGGTATTGTATTAATGGGATTTGCGTATCATTATTGCAAAGACTAACTAATCAAGTAACCAGCCCTTATTCTATAAGGGTTTATTAATTTATTTCAGTTTATTTTACTTTATTTACATTATTTGTTTGACATTTGTTTAACAAGTATGTATCTTTACTTTATAACCAACAAGGGAGTACAGGATGACATATCAAATATTAGATCACATGGAAGAGGTAGTTAAAGTAGTAACGGTGGAAACTATCGAGGAAGCAAATGACGAAATTTATGACCTTAAAGATAGACACGGCTTCCAGATGGAATACACATTGAATGAAATCTAATAATTTGACCGCTAATAAATGGTTGAGACTTGGAAAATCAACCATTTATGATCTAGGCGTAATGGCTGAAGTCGCAAATACAAAAGAATGTTATGTTATTAAAGTTGATAACCATCACAGTTTATTCTCAATAATATCGAAGATAAGAAGGACTCACCAATTCACAGTAAAGAACTACCCAAAAGAAAACAAATACATAATAAATATATTAAAGGATTAAAATGAAAGAATCAATAGAAATAAATTTAGAAGCGCTTAAATCTACAGTTGCAACATTAATTCAGCTTAAATTTTCACATTACGGAATTGACGATTTAATATCTAAAAGCGTGGAGGTGTCAGATTCACTTATTCAAAATATTAAATCGGATTTTGGATCAATTTGTGATATTGATATACTACCCATAAACGACATTAAAGAGCATTCATGTGGGGGCGAGTGTATTTGTAATCCTGAAATAGAAAATAACTTAATAATACATAACTCATTTGATGGTAGAGAAGCGACTGAGAGTGTAGTGGATAATAAATTATGACCCAACCAAACAAGACAACAACCAAAGCGGTACGAATGACAGAAGAGTTAAGCGAGAGGGTTGAGAGCGTATTAGAGTCGAAAAAACTAAGGTTCTCTACTTGGGCTACTGAGTTGATTGAGAAAGAGATAGAGCGGTGTGAGAATAAATTTTAAAGGAGTGAGTGATGGAAGTAAAAAATAGCATAGCGTGGATTGAAGTTTGTGTTACTTTGATATTAATTGCTAGTTGCAGTAGTTGTATGAGTTTAAATAACATTGAAGAGCATTTAACAGGAAATGACCCACACTTAATACAATTTAATGAAGTGTCATCATCAAGTGAAGCAACATATTCAAGCTATATGGCAATTGATTCAAATTATAGCTTCTTGGATTCAATAGAAAAGGCATTCACAGGATTAAACCAATCACAAAAGAATAATTAATTTAAAGGAGTAAGGAATATGAAGGAAGAGCAAGAGATATTGTTTCCAATGTTTAAATGTTCAATAGTTATTGTCTATACGGATGAATTTAATAATGAAGAAATAGGGGTACACAAATATGTTCATGCATGCACCGTTTTTAAAGAAGGTGAGCCGTCTGAGATAATTCTTAATACTTCTGGTGGTGTAGCTATGGTTCATATTGTGCATGAGCTACTTCACTGCCTAAGAGATCTATTTAAAGATTATTTAGGCTTTAGCAGTATTGGAGATGCAGAGGATGAGGTGTTACCGTATGCCGTTGAATATGCAATGACCAAGATATATAATTACTGCTGTGAAAATAAAATTGAATTAGTTTATAGAGAATGTGATAAACCCCTTGACGGCACTCGATAATGTTGTTAGGTTAGTGACTGTCGAGGGTCTAGCTTGGCAATTATAAGAACTTAAAAATATGGATTCGCAACCCAATTACAATTTTAATACTCTTTACAGAAATGTAAGCCCATATAGATTTTCTTGCGAATCCGATCTGTATGGCTTTTTCTGTATTTTAAGGATTCTAAATTGAAAAAAGACGCATATTATTTCCCGCATTTTTCTAATGCTCGAGCAGACAGAAAGTTAAAAAGGGTCAGGAAGGGATTAGGTATTGAGGGATATGGGATTTATTTCATGGTTCTCGAGACTTTAAGAGAGCAGACTGATTTTAAGTATCCCATGGAAGATATTGATTTATTAGCAGATGAGTTCGGTACGTCTGAACAAAAAACTCGAGCAATTGTCTGTAATTATGACTTATTCAACATTGATGACGATGATGATTTTTTCAGTCCAAAAATGCTTGAATATTTAACTCCATATCTCGAAAATAAGGAGCGAAAACGCATCGGAGGCATTAAAGGAAATCTGTTAAAATATGGTAAAATAACTCGAGACAAATTGGATAAAATGTCAGACGGTGAGGTGATGGAGTATCATGAATTGGCGAAAACAGCCAAATTCTCGCATACCGACTCGGAGTCCGACTCGGATACCGATCGCTCATCCTCGCAAAGTAAAGTAAAGAAAAGTAAAGTAAAAGAAAGTAAAGCAAATAGTATAGAAGCTCGTGAACTCGCTTTCAAAGATGAGTTAAGACCTTTAATTGAAAAATACAATCAACCAATGATTCAAGAATTTTTCGATTACTGGAAAGAGCCGAATAAGTCTAAATCTAAAATGAGATGGGAAACTGAGAAAACTTGGGATTTGAACTCAAGACTCGCAAGGTGGGCTAATAACAATTTTAACAGCCCAAAGAGTGCGCCTAAGCCAATTAAACAGGCTACCCCTAGCTTTGATCACGAACAGCAGATTAAAGACACTCAGGATATCTTAAAACGGATTAATGACAAATCATTAAACAAATAACCCCAGTACGCCTTAAAACGGATTAGGGTGGGCGAACAATAGGAAGGAAATAGTATGGATGAATTAACTAAAGAAATAATTGAAGCTATTTACAGTATAAATTGTGACATAAGTGACAGGGCTGAAGAGATAACAGATGAGCTACAATATGTTTATGTAGAATCTGATAGCTTTACTTTTGTGGTCAAGTTTTTAGGGTGCACAATATTCAACTCCGATGATGACGATAGAGACTGTAATGATGACGATGAGTACATATTATCAGTAGAGGAGCATTTAAGGATTAACATGCTTGATTGTGTAAAAATGGCAGATCATATAAGAAATGTAATCGTGAGTAAAAACTTAACCAACCCACAACCAAACCAGCAACAGGAAGGATAGGAAGATGAATATAACAAATGAAAGATTAAAAGAATTAGAAGAGATAGAGTTTAAAATGTCATGCCTTGAAAGGGGTGGCGTGGATAACTGGGATAATTACAGCGATGCATTGGAGCCATATTTTGAAGCAAAGGAACAGGAAGAGAAGCTTGATGAGGTTGCACTTAGTATTTTGGAAGAACTTTCTTCTTGCGCTTATGAGCCATCAGAGAGAGGAGCTGGAATTGCATTTACTGAAGACTCACAAGAAAGCATCAAACAAATACTAAGAAATTTAATTAAAGAAACACTGTCTAGCCAAACAGATAATTAATAAAGGAGTAAGAGGAATATGAAAGCAACACACCCAGACCACCGAAGCAGAGTAATACTACAGAAGTACCCTAATTTTAGCTTTTGCCGATCGTCTAAGAAGTTATTCAGGGGCAACTTTGGTAGTAATGTCGAAATTAAAAAAGATGACTCAGGACGCTTTAAAGTTAAAAAGGGCGGCAAACCCTATTATTTCTGCGAGTCGGAACTTGATAGAATGACCAATTATGCCGCAAGTCACGTTAACAGCCGTATTAATTGCAAGACGTGATTTATTTTAAACTATTTAATCTTTTATTCTCACTTTTAAGTATTATAATTGTATATTTAATTGTGAGTACAAAAGTAAGGACAATACAGTGAGAGAAAATAAAGTAAATGATTCGTATAAAATAACACCTTCGCTTAAGGAGTCAATGATTACAAAGGCAAAAGAGTTGGGGATGAATAAGAGTGAGTTTATTAGAGCTGGAATAGCTAAGATGCTCAAGGTTAAAAAATCTAATTAAACATAAAAAGTGAGGCGATTATGAAAACTGACATGGAGTTACAAAGACCATGTATTAAAGGCGAAATTGCATGGAGAGAGAAGAACTTTGGTAAAATGGGGTGGCACTGTAGGACTACTGTTGCGCTGTTATGGATTGAGCAGAACGCTAAAACATTTCGGGCCATCTGGGATAGTGTGGTTAAGCGTGTTGGGGTGGTAGTATGATTTATTTAGTTATTGCCAGTAATAAGGATGGACATAGTATCGATAGTCACTGGGAGACTGAAAATGGCGCATTAAAAAGATGTGTGAAATTTAATGAACGCTTTTCTCATATAAAATTCAAATTCACAGTAAAACAATTCAAACTATCAGACATTGACCTAAACAAATTAATAGGCGAGAAGGAAAATGCATGGAGGTGTAGTTTTGATGATGATACAATGGTCACGCCTATAGTGGTTGAGATTCAGGACATCAGTCGAACCGAAGCCCCGAAAGTGGAGGAGGTGCTGAAATTAATCGAGAAAGAATGTGCAATGAACACCAAATATATTAGGCTGTGTAAAGAATTTGAAGCTACAAATCTAGCTATAGAGCATGCTGAATTCTTAACCAAAATACGCAATGTGTTGGAGGGGTAGGGTGATTGGAGATATAATTATATGGTTGAAAAAAGTGTATAATCAACAAACATGCATTCATTACTATAAATACGTTAATGCTAGTGATAGAACAGGCGGTAGTTGCCCTGATTTCTGGGAATGTATTAAATGCGAAAAAACAAAGAATTAACCCAAAAGGATGGATGATATATGAGATATTCAGACTATATAGCTAGCATATGGCTAAAGGTTCGACATTCACACCCTAGTGAATTAGCTGGAAGTAAAATAATTAAAATTGTTGATGAGGCCGAAAAATTAGAATCTGTATCAATCGGGGTCAGACAAGGATTTGAATTAGGTTTCCAGACTTGCATGGATAGGATACACGATCTTCAGCAACGAGTTAAACAAGAAGAGGCAACCAATGAATAAGAATATTATGTTTATGCCATCGAATTTTGGAAATCCATTACCAAATAAAGAATATGCAGAAGAAGCAAAGCATCTGTTTGATACTGTAGGAAAAATAATTGAAGAGCATGGAGTGACGTTTGTTGATATGAATGGAGAGCCTCTATTTAAATCAAAGGAACTCAATGAATAAGAATATAGAAGAGGCTGTGGAAAAGATTGATAAAACTATCAATTCACTAAAAGACATGCATCATTCGTGGAAGTATGACGGGATACTGGTCGATGTTAATAGGTTAGTTAAGGCTAAAGAATCCCTCCTCAAATCAGAGGATAACAGATACACCCAAAAAGACCTGTGCAATGCGTATAAAAAAGGGCATGAGGACGGAGTATTGAATAAGCCGGTGTTGGATGAGTTTAGTGGTCATTTTAAACAAGGGGGTGAGGGGTGAAATATTTAATACTTATCATATCAATACTAATGGTCGGGTGTATAATTGAGCCAGCGCCTAATGAAGAAATCTTACTAGATGGTAAATGGTGTAAAGATCAAGACATATGTTACAGGTTCGAAGATGGAAAGGCTTATTCTGGCGACCCCGTTATGTATGATGTCGGATATAAATACTATACTCGTAACGTGGTTAAGGGAAGTTATTACAGCGAGGGAATAATAGTGTCCGAATTGTTTGAAAAGTCATTTGGTGATGTTTATTACAATGTTAAAAGTGATGTACTTATCATGTATCTTGGTGGCGTATTGTTTAAGTTTGATAGGGTTTGGCAATAATTAACAATTTAGTTATATTCAAGTGTATGGGATTGATTCCCGTAAATGGCCATTGATTGGCAAATAATTTACACTTGAGGCGTTTATGATAGAAGTTTTTACAATTACCACCGAAAACGTGGGTATTACGTGGTTTTACTATGAGTGAAGATAGCGAAAAGTACCCCAATCTTACCCCATTCACAAAAGATGATAATAGAGCGTCTGAGTGTGGTAAAATAGGCAAGAGAAAGCCTTTCGATTTAAAGCTTAGGGAAAGATTAGAGAAGGAAGGCAAGCTCGATACAATACTTGAAGTTCTTGAAGGCATGGCCATTAGTGGCGATATACGGGCAATTAAAGAACTATTCGATAGGTCATATGGCAAGTCTAAGCAGAACATAGAAATAGGCAATGCTGACGATGACGGTCTAAAAATCAACATTATAAAGAAAAATGCCGACAATTGATGTCGAGCTTACACAGACTCAATCTGTGGCATGGGAAAAACTAGAGGATAAATCTACCAACGAAATATTGTACGGTGGCGGTGTATTCGGTGGTAAGACATTTCTCGGTTGCCTATGGATTATAACAATGGCATTGAATTATGATGAATCTCGTTGGCTTATAGGTCGTTCAAAGCTAAAAAATCTTAAACAGACAACACTAGCTACTTTCTTTGATGTATGTAAGTTGTTGAATTTAAAGCCGGTTGAGCACTTTAACTATAACGCCCAAAATGGTGAAATATCGTTTTATAATGATTCAGTTATAATACTTAAAGATTTGTTCCTGTATCCTTCAGATCCTAATTTTGACAGTCTCGGATCTCTTGAAGTATCGGGGGCATTTATAGACGAATGCAATCAGTGCGTTAGAAAAGCAGTAGAGGTTGTTAAATCTCGTATTAGATATAAGCTCAAAGAATTTAATATAATTCCTAAGATGCTCATGAGTTGTAACCCAGCTAAGAATTGGGTGTTTACGGAGTTCTTCAAGCCTTACGAAGACAATGTGTTGACTGATGATAAAGCGTTCATACAGGCTCTAATATCAGATAATCCACACGCTGACCCTGAATATATCAAATCATTACATAAAATGGATGAAGCATCAAAGCAAAGGCTCCTTTATGGTAATTGGCGTTATGATTCAGATCCTACAAAGTTATTTGAATATGATTCGATAATAGATATGTGGAGCAACAATTACACCGAGAAAGGAACAATGTATATTACAGCCGATATAGCCCGCCTTGGTGAGGACAAAACAGTAATATACGTCTGGTCTGGGTGGCAATTAATACACGCTTTATCATTCGGAAAAAAACCATTAGACTACACTCATGAGCAGTTACAGAGGCTGTCAAAAGAATACAGGGTTCAACAACATAATATTATTGTGGATGAGGACGGAGTAGGTGGTGGGTTAGTTGATTTTGGTAATTACACAGGATTTGTAAATAACTCAAAAGCAAAAATGAAAACAAATTACGCTAATTTAAAGAGTCAATGCTACTTTGAGATAGCAAAAATGGTTAATAATGGTGAAATTGCCATAAAATTTACAGATAGTGAAATAAAATCTAAATTAATAGAAGACCTAGAGCAAATAAGAGACTGGAATAGTGACAAAGACGAAAAGATAAGAGTTATTCCAAAAGATAAAATAAAAGAAATGACTGGTAGATCTACTGACTACTCAGACCCATTTATGATGAGAATGTATTTTGTATTAGTGCCACCACCTAAAACAATGAAAATAAAAGGATTAATGTAATGCCCAATATAAACGCAAAAAGCATAAAATTCGAGGGTGTTGATTATTACTATAATACATTTTCGACTACCGATATAACAGAGTATAAAGGTCTCAGGGACATGTATTACGGCACTGGTGGGTTCTCAACTGGGTCTTATCTTGAGCAATTTCCAAGAGAAGGTGACGGTACAAACGGTACAACTGACTTTTTTAGTGTACGTAAGAAAATAGCGCACTATGAGAATGTATTTAAGCCAGAGCTTGAGGCAATGGTTGACCCTATATTTGCAAAAGAACAGGTTAGGCGTGAAGTAAATCCTGTTGTTGATCTATTTATACAAGGCCCGACAAAGAAAGACAATGAATCAATGCCAGAGTACCAGAGACGTAAAGAGATTGAAACAAAGCTTTATGGCGCAGTATGGGAAGTGCTTGATGCTCCAAGTGCCACAGCATTAACGGGTGCCTCAAATGGAGCAAGAGAGTTAATGCCTTATTCGTTTTATGTTAATCCACTACAGATAGAGGGTTATGCATTTGATGAGGGCGGAGCACTAAAGCTACTTATATATTTTGAGGACATTGACCAAAGAAATAACGAGAACGGTACTTATGTATCATCAAATGAATATAAATGGAAAGTATGGCTAAGAGCCGATGACGGTCGCAACGTTACATTTAATTATCATGCTGAAGCTGTCATAGAAGATTCTGTTTTATTTCTAGAAGAGTTTCCGGTTTCGCTCTTAGAGGACAACTCAAGATATCAAGGAAATGTTATTGCTAAATCTAAGTATATCGATATTTTAACAGTAGTTAAGAAGATATACAATACAACCTCATGGTTTAATGATTCATTTTTCAAAAACTGTTTCGCTTTTCTTGCTATTAATGGTAAGGTACCGGATGATATGGATTTGGGCAATGATTCAACTTTCATGTACATGGGTGAAGGTGTGAACGCTCCTGGATATGTGGCCCCACCTACTGCGCACCTTAGCGTTATGATAGAAGAGGTTGCTAGGCTTATACGTGAGATTAAGCAGAACATGAATAGTACAGTCTCTATTGCATCTACTGCGAGTGGTGAAGCAAGAATGGAGGCAGATCGTAGAAGGATTGAAAAACTTAAACAAGACGCTCAAGACATACAAGATCAGGAGAAATGGTTAGTAAATGTAGCTCTTACCAATTACATTGATGGGTCATGGGATTATATTGTTGTATATCCAAAGGATTTCGAGAGCCTTACAAAATCAGATGAACTCAACTCGTTACAAATGCTTATAGATGCAGGGGTTAGCGAAAAAGTTGCAAAAGAGATTAGAGCGGACATGATTAAAATAGTCTATCCAAGTGATGCAGACAGAGCGGATAAATTGGCCAAGATGGAAATAGCTTCTGTTACAGAGACAAATAACGACACATTCGATAACCCACCAAATATTGATGAATAATGGCAGAAGACCTAAGTTACCCCAAAGCATTTAAGAATCTCAAGAATTATGACGCCAAAACTAGTGCTTTGGTTCTTGAGTTGTATAATCAGGTCAATGATACATTGATTAAGTTAATACCAGATAACAAAATGGGGCTTAGAGAAGCGCAAAACAAACTAATGAAAGAGTATGACAAGGCGTTGTTAAGTACAAATTTCATAGAGAAGTGGAAAAGTTCAACTGTTCGTGTTATTGTTGAATCATCATATTTGAAAAATCAACCTGCACCAACTAAACAAGCTTTGGCTGATTACCTCTGGGGTAAGTCTCTGTTTAAGGATAAAATAAAGCTATCTACACGAATTAGAAACAACAGCATACTAATTGTAAGAGATCAAAGAAAGATACTTAAGCAGTCGTTAAAACAGGGAAAAACAATAGCTCAGATAGTCGGCAATATTGGTGATGACACGTTACAGGGGTTTACTCGTGAATTACCTAAATATATTGATGATCTTAAAAAAGCTGGTGTCACTGCAAAACAGATTACAGCCGTAAAGAATCAGGCTAAACGAATTAAAACCGCTGGTTTGCGTGCTGATTATCTTAGATTGATTGATGCTATTGAAGTAGGCAAAAATGTAGACAAACAAACGTTTTTTGCCATGGAGAGACGTACAAAGTATTACGCAAATATGGTTGCAAGGTCTGAGACTGTAAGAGCAATGGCCGTTACTCGTAATCATGTGGCTATGCAGGATGAAGATACTCAACTAGTAAAGAATGTAACTCAAGGAAACGCACCCTGCCCTTATTGTGTAGCTACTGAGAGTCTAGGGTTTGTCCCTGTTGAGAATGCAACTATCAGTACTCATCATCCACATTGCTCATGCAGAGCGGAGTATAAGCGCACAATTAAAAGACCTAAGAAATGGTCTAATGATACTTATAAGAGTAGACTACAAACAGAGATCAATAAATTAAACGCAAAAGCTGAGAGATTAGGCCAGCCAAAGACCTATATTGATCCTCAGGCCCCTGTTAATTTGCGCACTAATGATTTGTATCGGGATTATCCGAAGAGTTGAGTTTTTCATTATGTAAATTTTCTATGTTGCTCATTATGTCATAATCATCTAAGCTATGCCACTCTTTACAACTAGGACATATCCAGTTTGACCATATCTCATCATATTCAGTAAAATAATAATCCGCACCCATTTCTGATTCAGCACCTATCCAACCGCAATTACATTTATACTTTATCTCCATACCAATACTCCCATTAAGTTAAGTGCACTCTCGGATTCGAACCGATATAAGGGTAATTACTCCACAAACGCCACCATGCATACACACCACACCTTCCATGTGAACGGGCCTGACCTTAAGATTCATGCACGACCTATACACGAATCGATACTTATAACTAGTCAGGTTAAAAGTATGTAAAAATAAATGTCATAAAAAATGTAAACCCTATAAGTAAACAACCTATAGATAAGCTCTCTATAAAATCACTGCTGTATTTCGTATTAAGAATAAAAGCCCCCAATACAAACAGAAATAAAAATAAAAAAGCTGTTTTTAAAAATACTATATCCATACCTCACCCCATATATGGTTGATGCTTTTGTAGTCGTTCATTTAAACGCCTCGCCTATTGCGCACATCCATGTATTTATTAGTTCATAATTAGGCTTTTCATCTTTTAGCGATTCAAAGCATGCGTCAATTAGAGAGAGCGTTATCTCTTTTATGATATCATTCTCTATAAATCCAATATGTTGTTTTGCGTCATTTAGACTTGTTATTATAAAATCATTCATATCTTTTACCACTATTCACGCTCCTTAAGCTCTATTAGGGCTAGAATCAGTTCTGATTCCGGGTAAGTTATCGTTATCAAAATATCTATCCATCACCTTTCCGCAACAGATAACATTTTTACGTTCTTCATCGAATTTAGCCATTGAAAGTGAGAACTCTTTTATGGTATCGCATTCGTGACACCTGAAATCGTATATGGCCATTATTTGCCGACCGATTTAAGCGCATTATAAGCTCTTATGATTAAAGTTTCAACCATGTTAGAGGCCGTCCTGTTTTCATGTTTTTTTAGTGAGTCTAATTTCTCTTTAGCGTGACCCGTTACATTTATATTACCCATTATACACCTAAACTACATTTATATACAATTAATATAGTAAATAATTTTAATCACATGTATAACTTTTGCAATCAATGTAAAACGATAATTTTCACGTTTCTAAATTCATTACATGGGGCTTGATGCACCTAATAGACTAGATGTCAATCAAATAAAAGGAAGTAAAATGGATTTAAGTAAATTCAGCGAAATCAAAGAACAGGTAAAAGATAATGAGGGTCTGGTATCCGCATTGACTGAGATAGAGTCTCAGGCGAGAGCCTTAATTGATAATAAAGAAAGTGCAGTAGGTGAAGTTAAAAAGTTTAAAGGGGTAAAGCATACAATGGCTGAACTTTTAGGGCTTGACAAAGACATTCCTACTGATGACCTTATTTCAAAAGCTGGGGAAACACTGCAAACATACCAAACAAAGATTGACTCTTTGACTAAGGGTGCATCTAGCAAAGAACTTGAAGCGGCTAATGCTACAGAGCAATTAGCCGATTTAACTGGTAAAATGAATGAAATCACTAGTAAATGGGAGCAAGCTGAAGCTAAAAATAAGCTTGGAGTATTAAAGGATAGCTTTAGGAGTGCGCTAACAGCAAGCAATATTAAAGACCCTAATGCACAAGATTTAGCAATGAATGCACACATGAGCCAGATTGGTGAAGACACAAACTTATCAGATTTTGCAAAAACAATCGCAGAAAACAATCCATACCTAACTGCTTCTGTACATAAAGCTGGCTCTGGGAGCAATCCTAGTGCTAATAATTATAATGAAGGTTCAAGCCTACGCAACACTGACCCAAAGGACGTTAAAGGACGTACTGCGGCAATACATGCGAGACTAGAAGCTCAAGGAATTGTTTAATTAAAGAGGTAATACAATGTTATCAGATATGAAAGTATATAGTAGAGAGATTCAGTCTAGCGTTCTCGAAACTATCCCACAAATGCTAGAAGCTTTTAATGGCGCATCTAATGGCGCTATTCAGATGTCTATGGATGGGTTTGAGGGCGATTTTATAAAAAACGCAATCTATTCATCTTTTGAAAGTTCAAAATATAGAGTCGATCGATATGCGGCAAATGGCGCTAAAGCGGCTACTGACCTAGCGCAAATTGAAGGTGTTGGCGTTAAAGTTGCAGGTGCTTTTAAAATGGCTTTCGAGCCAGCTCAAATGACCTACCTATTGAAAAATCCTGCTGAAGGGATTGAGGTAATTTCACGTGGCGTATCTGAAGGTATCTTTCAAGATATGCTTAATAGTGGTATCGCTTCCGCTACTGCGGCATTTGCAAATAACGCTGGTGTAACAAATGATATTACTGCCGGAACTAATGCGGTTGTAACTCAGGTCGCACTCAACGATACATACGCTAAATTTGGCGATGCATCACAACAAATTGTTGCCAACATCATGAACGGTATTGTTTATCACCAATTGATTAATGAAGCTCTTGTTAATACAGCAACTCTTTTCACTGCTGGCAATGTTCGTGTAATCGATGTACAGGGTAAAATATCAGTTGTTACTGATGCTCCGGCACTCACAAACGCAACAACTGATTATCGTGTACTTGGGCTTACAACTGGTGGCATAGTAATTAATAACGGTTCTGATATTGTTAATACAATGGGCGAAGATGTTACTAAGGATCGTGCAGAGCTTATTTCTCACACGGATTATACTTTTGGAGTAAATGTTAAAGGTTATGCGTGGGATGTAACAAACGGCGGTAAATCGCCTACTGATGCAGAACTTGCAACTGGCACAAACTGGGATAAATACGTAAGTAATGACAAACACACAGGTGGTGTTGTTCTTATCGCAGACCAATCATAATAAATAGCCCTCTCTCTTATCTCCTTGGGGGAGGGCTTTTTTTTCTAAAGGTATATAATGAAAGTTTGGTATTTAAAATTCCCTACACATAAGCATTACGACATTAATGTTAAGTCTGAATCTATTAAGGCTAAAGCAAAGATTATTGATGATCGTTTTCAGGGCGAAGAAAAGAGTGCTGAAGACTGTCCTAAGTTTAAGGGTCAAGAAGAGCCAAAGAAAAGAGGCAGAAAGCCTAAAGTTGTAGAACCTGAAACTAAAGAAGATGCCTAGTATTGAAGTATCAGAGTTAGAGCGTCTTGTAGATAGGTTACAAGATAAATCGTTGCTTATTAGAGCTTCGAGTAATTCGCTTGCTAATGCTACGGAGAGTTTAGCTAGTTATGCAACAAAGAATGCAGGGTTTAAGAATCCTACAGGCGCAACAGTTAATGCGACTCAGGCGGTATCTAAAGGGCTTAAAAGCTCTATATTTGTTGATAAGAAAGATATACCGTACATTGAGCCATTGTATGAAGGGTCAAGGCCGCACCCTATAGCGCCAAAGAATAAGAAAGCTCTTTATGGTAATGGTATATTTTATGCCCATGTAACTGGAAAGTTCGGCTTGCCTAAACAGGTTATGCATCCCGGATATAAAGGCAACCCGTTTATATTCAGAGCGTGGAAAAAAAGAAAGAACGTATTTAGTAAACAATTTGCAGATGATCTTACAGAACAGATAGAGGACTTTATTTAATGGCAACTATACTACAACCTATTGATTTTACTGATAAAGATTCTAAGGATGCAGTTAAACAAGATGGTGCTGATTGGGAAGTGTCAGGCGATAACGTTTATTTGTATGAGGGTGACCAATATTACGGCAAATTGTTACGTGATTTCGCAATTGACCCACTAGATGCAGATCTTGCAAGCCCACCTATATATCAAGTAAAGAAAGTTCTCGTTTGTTATGTTGAAACTCTCATATTTCGGAATCTTATTGACGATGCAAGAGCACCTTATGAGACACAAGAAGTATTGATTGATAAATACCGTGACAAATTAAAGAACGCAAAAGAGTGTTTAAATAAATGGCTCACTCAATTAGATGAGAACGCTTTTTTCGATACCGATAAAGGTACAGATAGTCCATGTGTCGGAACGTTTGGTCGTAGATAATGCCTAGCCTGTATCAAGTAATGGATGTGATGAAAGACCTGTTTACTACAGGTGGTTACACTGTTTATGATATACAAGAGTTTGATGAAAAGAAAATTACGAGACTAGATTCGAGCAAATTCCCAGTTATCTGCTTGGGTAGGCAGATAGAAGAAATTGACAACGATGGAAGCCCTATAAACTTCCTTATTCAAAACGCTGGAATTGATTTAAACGTAGTGCTGAATACTGGCCGTGATAATTTAGAGCAAGATTCAGACATAGAACTTAGAAAATTAAAGAACATAATTTATAAAAATAGAAATACAAACGATTGGTGCGACTGGGTAATGATAGATAACTATGTTGCACAGTTGGCAAATACAAATGATCATTCGAGTGTTTACGGTGGTATAAATATAAACACCACTATTAAATATAGAGAGTTAGAGATTTATACGGGTTACATAGGCAATATTGACGGTGGCGACTCAGAGCTAACATTTGAAAGTACAATAGATGGCGGTGAAGCTTCGGAAATATTCGATCCTGAATTAGCTATTGATGGAGGTGGCGCTTAATGGCCAATAGAATACAACTTAGAAGAGATACATCGGCAAACTGGACAAGTGCGAACCCTATACTATCAGAGGGTGAGATAGGTATTGAAACAGACGGGCTTAATACTACCGAAGTTAAAAGAAAGATTGGTGATGGTGTAACTGCTTGGAATTCATTGGCATATGATCACTCTGCCGCCTCTGTAACAAGCGTTGCGGGCAAAACTGGTGTCGTTACTCTTGATAGTTCAGACGTTGGACTTGATCAGGTTGATAATACTAGTGATGTAAATAAGCCCGTTTCAACCGCTCAACAAACTGCTTTAGATTCTAAACTAACAATTAATGAAGATCTTGCACAAGATGAAAAAGTTGGAGACGTAGGCAATGCAAACTATGTAGAACTTCAGAAAGACGGTACTGCTCCAAAGGTTTACGAGGGTGGCATCAATACTGGTAATCTGATAAGTGATGTTGGCGCTAAATATTTTGCAAATAGATTTATAGGTCAGTCTCCAATTAATAATTTGTTGGCTGGGAGAAATTCTGTTATGTCATCATTAGGTGATAGCACAGGTGAAAGCGATACCAGCCAAATAGGACAATTAGTCACTAAATTAGGATCGTATTTTTCAGATAAGAATGTAATGGTTGAATACAACGACTATGACGATACCAGTACTCCTAAATGGTCACGGACGCAAATATATAATGCCCCCGCAAACCACCAAGATATTCGAGGCCTTAAAAGTAATGGTACGCTCAAATGCCCACTGTTAGTTGATGATGGGGAATGGGATAGTGCTGATTTAAGTATAGAATTCATGTTTAGTGATTATGATAAAAGTGTCAACGCTAGACCTTGTTCAAAATGGACATTGGGCAATATTACTAGACAAAGCTTTAATGTTGTCGCCGAGGCCACTACAGGCGATTTGATTTTAGAGTGGAGCGATGGTGTGGCTCTTCAGAGTGAAACATTTAGTGGGTTTTTAACAACATCAATTTTAACCGATGTACATCACCTTAGACTAGATATTGATGTTGATGATGGTGCAGGTGGATACACTGTAAAATTATATAAAAGCACAGACTTAGGGTTAACTTGGGTGCTATCTGACACTAAGACCGGTTTAGCAACCACAACATTAGAAAGACATGTTAACGCCCCGTGGGAGATACATGGCATTAATCAGGACGTTGCAAATACGGACCAATGTATTGTTCATAAATTCATCGTTTATAATGGTATAGGTGGTGAGATTGTTTCCGTTCCTGTTAACATTGAAAAATGGGTATTGGGTGATAGTTCAGATTCATTTGAATTTGTCGGATCGGTTCCTGTATTAATTTTTTACAACGGGTCTATTTCTGGTATGAAATATACCAACATGGACATAACAAAAATAAAACTAGCCACTGTACCCGATAGTTTCCAAACTATGATAATTAATTTTGGGCATAATTCGGGTGTAAGAATTTACGAATTGTTTTACTCTGATATTGAAGCATTTGTTACTGATTTAAATAGTATTTTAAGTAACACGCTCCTCGTATTCACAACACAAAACCCTAGAGATGAAGATACAGACCCCTCAAAAGGAAACGCTTACACGATAGAATTGAAGGCATATACGACTAGACAATATGCAAATAATAATTCGATGGGGTGCATTGATACGATGACTTATATCATTAACAATTACCCAGACTGGTTGGTTAATGATATGGATGATTATGTACACCCGAATGATACTGGCTATGAAATAATGGCTTCGCTTGAAGAAAAATATTTTATAGGACGGTAAATAATGAGTTGCTTAGAACCGCAAGCCGGAAACATACGCCTAACAGACGGAACTCTGATAAATATTGACAAAAT
>Ga0233414_10000094_pt1 | contig 38308 bp, 48 predicted proteins | sample Na_anoxic_10_MG_FD_189020 | JGI IMG/M metagenome (GOLD analysis project Ga0233414, IMG submission 189020) | Seawater microbial communities from Saanich Inlet, British Columbia, Canada - Na_anoxic_10_MG | ecosystem: Environmental > Aquatic > Marine > Inlet | place: Canada: British Columbia... | reverse complement strand
TGAAACTTCTTGAAAAAATAAAAAAGATTCCCGATGTTACATTAAAATCAATTGTTACAAACCAATCATTATATTTATAATTCATATAATGATATTTAACTAGAATTATTTTTTAATATTTCTTCTACAACTTCCAGTACAACAATTATTATTTTTTGCTTTCCGCTTTTTTTCTTCATATTCTTTTTTCCGACGAAGCATCAACTGTTTCCGCTTCTTCCATTTCTCCTTAGTTTCAACTGCAGTCAACTTTTTTATTTTTTTATTAGTGTGGTGTTTAACTTTAACTCGATACGCAATGCTTTCAGTATTATTTAATTCACTCATTTTAATAGATATATATATTCTTTTTATATATTCTTTTAATATACATATATTATGCAAATTTTAGCTGTTATTAATTATGTCAATATAATATCCAATACCTAGGTCATCTTTTTTAAATACGTATCCACGTTTTGCACCAGCAAATGTATTACTAGAAATAAAATTTTCTATTTTTTCTTCAGATGTGATAAGGATATCTTTCTTTTCCCTATTTACATAAAAATAGAATATAGTCAAAAATAATGCTGCTCCAGCCAACCATAAAATCATATAGTTTACAATATAAAAAATTTATTAATATGTTATATTGTAAAATTATTTATCTAATAACTCTATTCGAAGTTTTTGTTTGAGTTGATTTTCATCCATGAAAACGTATAATTTAAATCTTTGCTGTGACATATTTTCTTTTGAATATCTGCTTGTAAAACGGTTTACTGTCTTTAATTCGGGGAGATACACCATATATTGATATAACTTATCATTTCTTAAAATTTTATCAAATATATATCCCGGATATATCTTATCCATAGTTTTTGTATCATCGCAGCAAATTTTTAATAAAGAACAGTCATTCTGCACCTTTCTAATTGACCGCATTGTTTTATTAATATAAGCCAATGATTCATCGCTCGTCCATTTATCATAAAATATCTGCTTTGTTTCGCTATATGTTACCAAACCTAATTTTTCCTGGAGTAAAACCATTGTTAATATATCGACTAGTCTTCTAATAGGACTAGTAACGTGAACATACGCATCCAAATCCAATGCTTCGTGTGATTTTAAACTCTCAAATTTGGCATAATTTGCACCAAAACTATTCCACATTTTTAAGAAATTTTTAATATTATCAGGAACGTTGTTGGGTGGAGTAAAAGATTTATTTAATTCTACTCCTCTAAATATCCCTGTTTTAAATTCAAGTAATTTCTTTGCCGATAAGTAGTTCATTAAAATCATACAATAAGCAACCACATCATGACAATTCCGAATATTATCAACATATCTATATTTTATATTTACTTTTTTAATAAAGCTAATCAAAGTTATAAATGCTGGGTAATTTTCTTGCTGTTTTGTGTCATATCTAAGATTATGCGAAACACTAATTAAAGTATTACACCAATCTATATTAATAATTTCATATGTTTGGTTATTAAATGTTACATCAACTGTAAATGCAAAGCGCGGTCTATTCTCTTGCAAACTGCATAGTGCATCGGATAAAATAGTTGGCAACATCGGTCTTTTTCTATCAGGAAGATATATTGTGGAAATTCTTTCCGAAAAAGACTCCCACAAATTTAAAGCATCCATCCAAAAAGGAACATTCGCAATATAAATACTAAGAGTTGTAGTTGCATCATTCTTTTCGATACCCAATGCATCATCAAAATCTTTACTAGTTAAAGGGTCAATTGTAAATATATCTCTGTCACGTCTATCTATTGGATTATACTTACTAGAAATTGTATCAATAAATTCTTCTTCGGTCTGTTGTTTAATTTTTTTCATTGTTTCCTTTTTAAAATCTTGAATGGATGCATATAAACTCTTACAGTAGAGTTGATATTCATAAAAGTTATCAAGTTGATTTACATTTCCTATTGTTTGAACTATAGTTCCTATGGGATGATTATTTTCCCATGAAAGAAATTTAATTACTGTATATTTATTAAATATTCGTTTATTAAAAGTATTTTTTATAGCGTAAGGCACTAAGAATATTGGTAACCTTTTATCGTCAGGAACGCATTTAAATAATGATTTTCTACGTTTCCATTTTCCATATGTTCTTCTACCTTCTAATACCAAAACAGCAGGTATGGTGGGCATCGAACGAATTGAAGAATGATATAACAAACACGATTCTTTCGATGAATCATATTCGAAAATATCCTGATTAAACAATTTATTTTTTATTACAACATTGGATGGTATATCTACTTCTATAGACGTTAGATCTTTTGCTCGAACAAAAGATATATCAGAATAGTGTCTATCCCTCACTTGGATCTTCAGTGTGGGTATTTTTTCCATCTTTAATGGTAAGAATAGAGAGATAATATAATCTAATCAATTTTCTTTTCTTTATCCTTGACAATTGGATTTTCTATTTTTTTAACAATTTCTCTTTTTACGTTCTGTTTTTGTAATATAGACATTAAAATTTCCGGCAATATTGCAACAGTGTTCATATATGTTCTGTATTTAAACACGGCAACACTTGATAGTTCTTTAAATTGCATACTATACCACCAATATGCAGGTATATAAATCATTGTCCCTTTCTTCAAAATAACATCCAAAACTTTTACTTTATTAAAATCTGCTTTAAATTTATTTTGCACATCCCAAACATTTATAGGTGATGCAAATTCAAAGTTTTCATAATCTTTTTCTGGATATAAATATTTTGAATTTTGCGGAACTATTAATTTTAATGCTATCTCTCCATCGGTTACATAATAAAAATTTCTATAATTCAAATTGTATCGAAGCGGTGTGCAAGTATTTTTAGATCCACATAATAAATCATATTTACAATTTGATACCAAAGGTGGTCTTAGAAATGAATCGTTGTATTTATAAGTTTTTACTAACCCAGTTTCTTCTAAAAAATCACTATTATTTTCTGAAATATATTTTTTTTCATCATCATTTTGAAATAATTTGATAGCTTCACTAAATAATAGAGGTATATAGAGTTCGCTATTTTTATCACTGTTTTTTATATCTCGTATTTTAATATCAAAAGCATTGTATGTGTCATCTATAAAACTTAAATTACAAGAATCCAATATTTCATCGCTGTGAAAATCAAAAATTACAGGTTGTCTTATATCACAAATTTCTTCTAACTTATCCTTCGAAGGGTTTTGTATTGTAAATACTTCTAAATCATTGCTAGTTTTCAATTGATAGTATATGTGCAAATATAGAAATAATACTAAACAAAAAATAAAAAATGAAATTAAATAATTCATACTAATTCTCATTTAGAAACGTTTTTTCTTTTTTTTCCGAACCTAATCTGATTCTACTTTTGCTGCCAGAAAGAATCTTAAATAGTTTTTACATTCATCTGCTTCCATATCAAAAGACGTATCGTCTAATCTATACACCATTTTCATTGGTGCATCATTGCTTAAATGGATAGACAGTGAAGTTGCTAGCTTTCTAAACAAACACATTTTATGAAAATATGCCAGACTAAATGCTAATTGAATTTCGGCATCTTCTTCAATGGCATACGTCAATATATCGTCATTATCCATTTTTACAGACATCTTACCAGATTCGCCATTTGAAGTTAGACATACACCTTCCCCATTGCACTTTATATTAAGTACGTCATGAAATAAGCTCATTTGATTAATTAATTCTGTAAATAATTCAGATTGTAATTCAATATCTGCATCATATTCAGTTTCTGGTATTTTTATAATCGGTAGGTCAACATCAATTAATGGTATTTCAAAATATTTATTAATTCCTTTTTCACCTACTAAATCAATACTGAGTTTATCACCAGAATCATCCATATGTAATATAATTTCTTGATTTTCTTTTAAACATTCTATCATCTTACAAAATAATACTGCTGCGATACCTATCTCTATCTTTTTTTCAACTTTATATTCGCCAAACCAGTTTTTCTCCAGTTTTAATTCGAATAAGCATACGTGTGCTGAATCCATAGCTTGGCCAGTAATTCCTTCTGGGGTGAATACTAATTTAAATATCTCCTGCAAGTTCCCTATATGTTTGAAAATACAGGAAAATTTATTGACATCTTCGCGTTTGGATATGGATACATACATTGTGAATATTAATAATATATCTTTATTAATATTTTGAATCAATTTTTAAATTGCAGAACCAGTCAAATCCATTGAACCTCCATCAAATCCCAATGGTTCGCCTCTAGCAACAGGAGCTTCAAATGTAACTTTTTTCACATCCGAATGTGTTGGCTCAATCTTTAATCTTTCCAATGTTTGCTTTATTTCTTTCATTTCAGCTTTAGTTTCTTGAACAACATTTTCAGCTTTTTTCACTTCATTAATTCTATCACCTTTATCATTTATGATAAGTTCAACCTTATTTTCTGTAGACCCATTTTTATAAGTTAAATAATCATCTTTTAAATTTCGCGTTAATACTTCAATAGCATCTACTCTCTGGCTTAATTTGTTTATTCTATCTAAAATATCATTAACAACTATTAAATTATTTGCATCATCATTAGAATTATTTGAATTATTTGATTTTTGTGCATCTAAATTCATTTCTGCTAAACTTTCGGTCTTGGCATCAAGATACTCAAATCTTTGCAACAATTCTTTCAATCTTGTTTCGTGCCATTGTAAAATTTGCATAGGATTAACATTTCCTTTTTGTTGCTGTTGTCGTGGTTGTTGTTGTTGTCGAACTTGTGTATTTTGGGGAAGTGGGTTTCCAGCTCCTGCTTGATTTCTTAATCTTGTTAAACGTGAAGAAGACATTTATATTTTTTTAGTATATATTTTTTATATCTTTATTTCGCATTATTCTTTTTTTTCTTTGGTCTTCCCCTTTTTTTCTTTACAACAACATGCACCGGAACATAACCAATATCAGTGCTTGTTGAAATATCAACTGTTTCTTCTTCACTTTCATCTTCAGAAGAATCATTTGATTTTATATCTTCTTCTGATTGATTTTCCTTTATTTGGTATTCAGTATTTTTTTCTTCTGTTTCTACCACTGCTTCTTCGACACTTTTTTCTAAATCTTCTGTATGATTTTCTAAAATATCTGTAACTAAATCTATCTCTTCTTTCATTGTTGATACCATATCTCTTATTCTCTCATCAGTTGCTCTCATACCACATCTTACAAGACGTGCTCTAGCTATTTTCCATTCCATTGTTTGCGTCTCATCTATTTTCTCTTCTATTATAGCCTTTGCCGGCTGTCTTGTCTTTAGTTCTGTTTTTTTAAATCCTACTTTGTCGCCAGTAATAAATTGTTTTATCATTTTATTAGATGATGCAACCTCTTCTGCTAAATTTTTTAATACATCTTGTAATGGATTTACTTTACCAGTATTTTGTGGTGCAGCATCAAATTTATTCTTTACATTTGTTCCTTGTTTTATAGAAGATGATGACGAGCTTATTTGTCTTGATATTTTTGCTAATTGTTTCTCTATATTTCCTAATCTAATCTCGTGGTATCTCAAAACTCGCACGTGCATTCCAATTTGATTATTTTCATCTTTGGATTCAGTTACTGTATTAGGATTAGTATTCCAAGCTTCGCTATTTGCTAAAGTATTGCGAGGACGTTGCCTCGTTCTTCTCATTGCACTTCTCCAGGACATTATAAAATAAAGATATCTATTTTTTATAATTTATACCCGCATTTTCATTTTAATTGGTTCTAAATGATTATAATTTTCTAAAGTAAAATGTTTCATTTCATATTCATTAATATCACTTAATTTATCAATATTTAATATAGGAAAAGGCAATGGTGTTCTTAAAGTTTGCTTTTCCAAGGGGTTGATATGGTCATCATAAATGTGAGCATTTCCAATATGGTGAATAAATTCTTTAGGTTTTAAATCGCACATCGTTGCTATTATATGTGTTAAAAAACTATAACTTGCAATGTTAAAAGGTATGCCCAGTCCCACATCACCACTTCTTTGATATAGTGATACGGACAATTCGTCACCATTCGTCACGTGGAATTGAGATAATATATGACAAGGTGGTAATGCCATTTCGTCTATTTGATTAGGATTCCACGCAGATAAAATTAAACGTCTTGATGTTTTATCATCTGATTTTAATACATCTATTATATTTTGCAATTGGTCTACTCCTTTTCCCGTATAATTTGTATTACAATTGTAATAGGGTGCATTGAAAAAACGCCATTGATGACCATACACTGGACCCAAATCATTTTCTGCTAGATAAAATAACTCCCTTGAATCTAAATATTTACGAGAAGCATTGCCATCCCATATTTTAACATTTTGATTCTGCAATGTTTTATTATTCGTATCTCCTTTTATAAACCATAATAATTCTTGCAAACAACTCTTCCACGCCATTTTTTTTGTAGTTAAAATTGGAATCTCTCCATTCTCCAATGGAAATCTCATCATTGCTCCTATTTGCGTATAAGTTGTTCCATTTCTACCTACTTCTTTTATTCCGTGTTTTATTATATTTTTAACTAAACGTAAATATTGTTTTTCAGGATGAATCATTTATAAAATATAATAATTTTATTTTAACTATTTTAGGAAATATATATTATTCACGTTTTAATATCTTACTATAAGTCATATGGAAAATAATGCAGAAACTGCCACAAAAATAACAAAATCAAGTTTCGTCCAACACGTATTTAATTTTGATGATGATACTAAAAATTCTATGTTGAACTTAGCTCAATATGTTGCCTTGGCTATAATTCCAATTACTTTATTAAATAAGGGAATTGAGTTACTAATTTGTCAAGAGTGTGACCAAAGTAAGGGCAATGTAGAACTTTTAGCAGAAATCTTGGGACAAACAATTCTATTATTTTTAGGAATCTTTTTCATTCATCGACTTATCACATTTGTTCCATCATATAGTGGCAGATCTTACGGTTCATTGAATATTTTTAATTTAATTTTATTCTTCTTCGTAATAGTTTATGATTTAGATGGAAATATGGGCAAAAAAGTAAAGATTTTGATGAATAGAGCTGAAGAAATTTGGGGAGGCAAATCTGAAGAACAACCAAAACAAAAAAATAACCAACAAAATGTTATCACTACATCCCAACCAATTTCTGGACAAGGAGCGCCACAATTGCCTCCAGCTCAACCAACCCACCAGGCAAGCAGAGCTGACTATATGATGCAACAGCAACAAATGCAAGCACCACAGACAGCTGTTCAAAATAGTATAACAGGTGATAGTGCATATGGTGGACCACACGTGCAGAAACCAGGCGTTGATGCTGGAATGAGTATTCAAGAACCTATGGCTGCAAACGACGCCTTAGGCGGAAGTTTTGGCGGCAGTGCGTGGTAATTAAGAGATATATTATTTAATATATAAATAATATATATAAATGTCACAAGAAACCCCAAGTCAATCAGAAATGAATTCATTTATGACTGCATTCGACCAAATTTGGGATGCAATAGTTGCAACCGGAAATCCTGATGTAACTTACGGGCAACAGGCGATGCGTTTTGTAAATGCCATTTTGTCAAGAGCGTTACAAAACCATATGACCCGTGCAACTCCCGGGCAAATAAGACACGTGGTGGGTGATATCAGCAATATGTTAGTGAATGGTAACCGTAACTTTTTCCCGGGACCGATTTCCCATGATAACTTTATGCATTTAATAGGAGAGAGTGATAGAATATTACAAAGAAACTTTAGCGTAGAGGATCCTTTTTATATGGGAAGAATAGCATCAGGATATACTCAAGCAATCATTAATGATGGACAAAGAACATCATCATCTAGTAATCAGCAAGAAACATCAAATGCACAAATGGCAAGAAAACTACAAGAGCAGTTTTTACGTAGAACTGAAAGGCTTGACGCTATGGATGCGAGAAAATTACGTGATGATGATAGAACTCGAGCTGCGCATGAGAGAGCTGCTAGAGAGAGAGCAGATAGAGAACGAAGAGATAGGCTTGATAATATAGCAAGAAGAAATTCTCAATACGCTCGGCAACTTGCTGCTAATGAACAGAGACGTGGAAATGCTAGACGGGAAACAAGAAGAAATAGAACGCCCTCACGGGGCGCGAGTAAAAGATCTACAACTCCTCCGCGCGGAACAAGAAGACGAAGAAGAAGAAACAATCGACCCGGTAGTGGCGCAGGTGGAGTTATCAGCGGAATAACTGGTTTTGCCACCACTACGGCACAACATTTTAACCCTTTTCCTGCTATATGGGCTGCATTTACTGGATGCAAAAGAAAAAGAAAAGGTGGTGAGTGCAATTTACCAGGAAAAAGGGCTGACCTTCCTCCAATTGAAATTTTAGCAGGCGAAAACGGATTTCCCTTTCTAAATGAGTTGATTCCTGGAACAGGGTATACTTTTCAGCAATTACGAGATGCTATGGCACCAAATAGTATGGGTGCAAGAGAGGCGGGTGCAAGAAGTTGTATGGCTGTACATCGGGTAATGAGTAATTTAACTAATGGGGGACTTGTGTATCAAATTATTGACGAGTTTGCCCGAAATAATCCTCTCTGGGCTGAACACAGTCGGAGAGCAACAGCAAGAGAAATTATTCAGTTATTAATGGATTATCTAACTCAATGGACAGAAAGGTCTGCATCTATATATAGAAATCCGGTTGCTATTAGAGCAGTTGTTCAAGCAGCATCCGGTGCTATTAGAGATGGGCAAATGATAACAATAGGAGGGAGACAAATTGATTCGGCTTCATTTGCATTATTATTTATATTTTTTATAGGTCAAATGCCTCCACCTTTGCAAAAAAGATGGGCTGAAAATCTTATTAGAGATAGTATTGAAGCATATGATCACAAATTAGAAACTTATAGAGGTGAGAGAGGAATTTCCTGTCCTAAAGGAGTTATTGAAAGAATGTTTTTAGGTTTACACGCAGAACTAATGCAAGCACGCGAAAGAATAATAGATGAAAGAGCTCGTAGAATGCACGAAGAATTTGACGAACAAGAAAGAATGAGACGTGAAGCTGAAGCAGCAGCTTTAGAAGCTCAGAAAAGAGCCTCGCAAAAGCGTGGCGAAGGTCAGAGTCCTGGTAGTAGGCATAAAATGGTTGAAGATTGGACGGGGCGCCACTACTCTGCTCAAGGAGGAGAGGTGAATGCAAAAGAATTACGCGAATACTTACAATCTAAAATTAATAGTAACGATGATTATCATAACACACAAGGGGAGTGGGATCAGTCAATGCATAATTATTTTACTGATGAAATGCTTAATGCTTTAATGATAGACAGAGACGGTAAAAGCTGGGAGAATATTAGTAAAGGTGGGAAAAGACGATACAAAAAGAAAAAAACAAAAAAATCAAAAAAAAGACATAGAAAAAAAACAAGAAAGAGACAAAGAAAGATGAAAAAAAAATAAGGTTTTTACGTTTAAAATCATAAAATTGAAATAACTTTTTATTTATTGTATAAATTAAAAGTTATGAGTGTAATAGCAAACAAAATGAGTAAAGAAATGAAGCAAACAACCTTATTTAATCTTAAGGGAGATAATCTTAAGGCTTTGATGCAAAAAGAGAGGATTTCCTTAACTTGTGCACCAGGTGGTGAAAATCACAGGGGTAATCAACTAATAGGAAGAATGCCAGTTAAGGGAGAAGGATTTACAGCTACGGATATCGATGAAGGATTGGGTCCCAATTTTAGTGCAATAATGGGTGAAGAAAATGTTGAAGTAATAGACCTTAATGCGAGTAGTTTAGATAAAATTATAAATATGTTGCCAGATGAATATCAGGCTAGAGTGATACTTTTAAGGAATTGGGTTCAGAGCAATTTGGGAGAAAAAAAGAGTGAAGAAATTTATGGAGAAATGTATAAGGATCATTGGGATTCTAAGTATTTAGACCCAAATAAGGATAAGCGAGATGAAAATGGAGATAAAATTATTGGTAAGGATGGGAAGCCTTTAAAAGGCAGAGTATTGAATAAACACGCGAGAAGAAATATATGTTATGTGGCTGGTATCAACCAAACGGCAAATTATGATGAGGGGGAAGGCACAATTGTTGACCTTAAATCTAAGGCTGTATTAGATAGAGCAATCGAACTCCTTAAAATACAGATAGCTGCCGGTTTAGTAAAGATTGATAGCAAAACAAAAGTAGAAATTAATGTAGTTGAAGGCAATAGATATTACAACCTTAAGACAACTGGCATTGGATTTCATGGCGATACTGAGAGAGTTGTAGTAATATGTATTACTATTGGGGGTGGCGGCAACTATCCTATGAGATGGCAATGGTTTAAGGATGGTTTGCCAGTAGGTGAGTCTATTGATGTTGCATTGAATGATGGTGATGTGTATATAATGAGTGAGAAGGCTGTTGGGGCTGATTGGAAGAAAAAAAGTATGTATACCTTAAGACACGCAGCCGGTGCTGAAAAGTATAGAACCCTTAAAAAATGGTTGGCTAGGATAGAAGCCAGAAAATCTAAAAAATAAAAATAAAATGTAAATTATTTATAAAATTTTTCTTTTATTCTTCTTTGACATACACTGGTAAATCTATATTCTCAGGTCTATAATTTAAATTCTTCCACTCAATACACAAGGGCATAGTTTCTGCCAAAGGAGATTTACTTGTCCACCTTTCCTTATTCAATAATTTTACCAATTTTTTTATTCTATTGATTATGCCACCAGCATTTCTAGGAGGAACGTGTTTTAAAGCCCATTCAAATTGCATTGATTCTATTTTTGTTGGAAATCCACTAATAATGCATATGTGTTTCCAACCAGCACCTTTACTTGTAGTATATTTTGCTCCACCACTTATTTCTCCATTATGAGCCCTTAATCTTTTCTCCGCATTATTTGAAACTCCCACATAAGTAAATCCATTATTTTCTATTATATAACAAACCCAATTATCCATTACAAATCAATATATATTAATATTTAATATCTATTGAATCTATTTATTTTGTTTTGTAAATTACAAAATTATGAAAATGACACAAATCTTCTAGATCTTCTGGGTCTATTAAATTTACCGAATATGTATATAAGTATTCAGCATTTGATGGTATTGGCACTTTTATACCGTTATTCCAATTTTTGCCAGTAATAATAAATTTATTATTATTTTTCTCCGGACATTCCCAATTCTTATAATAATTTTGGGCCTCATCTACTGTTTTAAAACATTTATCTTCGACTGATTCCATCGAATCATTTTCTTTATTCCATTTTACTATTTCCACATTCATTATATAAATAATATAACTAAAAAACTTATAAATTTTTACGCATAATTTAAATTATCTTATGTTGTGTTTTTTCTTGTATTTATTAATGATAGCTCCCACATAACTTATTGGTAATCCGAAATGTCTTGCAGCTCCACGAATCCCTCTGGAATTTCTCAGATAACAATTAATAATTTCTCGTTCGCTAGGCATTATTAAAATACAAAATTCAATCTTTATATTTTAATTACTTAAAATTGAAGATTTTTAATTATGTCTCTTATATAACAAAACACACAATGACAGAAGAAAACAAAACTCGTGGACACGGTGCTGGGGGAGCAAATACAAATAAAAATGGACTATCGTATGAAACTCTAACTGATTTAAATTCAGAATTTCTAGTTACATATGGAACAAATGACTCACTAGAGATTGTATTTAATAATGATACAAATGGTTATAAATTAGCGTATACTAAACAAAAAGGGTTTTCTAAATTTATGAATAAGTATTATAATTCTGATATTCCTAAGGCACACGGTTGTAAAAATCCTGATGAAAGTTTTATTCATCTCGAAAGCAAAACAATATTTATAATCGAAAAAAAATTTCAAACTGTTTCTGGTTCTGTATGCGAAAAAATCCAAACAGGTCCCTTTAAAAAATGGAATTATAGTCAGATGTTTCCAGATTTTAATGTTATATATATATACTGCTTATCTGATTGGTTCAAAGCAAATTGTAAAGCTGAAATAATTGGTCTAAGCAAACACTTTGAGATTCCAGTATTCTATGGTTCAGATGAAAAATATAAAACTAAGATGGTAAATTTTATCCTGAGGTGTATTAGTTGTGAATAATAACTTCCTTTGCAGTTGATGCCGGATTTTTAGAATTTATTGCTCTGCGCGCTTCAATATAATCTATCTTATAACCTTTAAAACTATCAGTTACAAATTTTACATTAGCATTACTCATAATAAATTTTATATCTTTTTTTTCCTTTATACCTTTAAATAGGTTTTTGTGGTCTTCCAATGAAAATCCATCTTGTGTATATCCCACAAATGATTTTTTATCTTCTGGAACATAAGGAGGGTCTAAATATGCCAAATCATTTGGATGTAGCTGTGTAAAGGTATCAGAGAAATTACTACAAGAAAATGATACATTTTGAATTAATTTACTAACATTATTAATACAATCTTCATCTAATATTCCAGGAATTTTATCTTTGTCTTTATAACCATATGGTATATTAAAATTCCCGTCTGAACTTTCTCTATACATTCCCCGAAAGCCTGTTTTGTTTAAGAATATAAAATTACAGGCAGCTTCTACACCCGTTTTGGAACTCACATTGAATAGTTTTCTCATCCAATAATAATAATGTTCTCTGGACCTTGTGTGATTTGTTGCATAATCTTCTGGAGCTCCTTTCTGACCTAGAGTGTTTACAGTAATTAGAGTAAATTCTGCTATTATTTTTTTTAGATGATTAATGACTAATTGTGGATTAGTTTTCACTTGATTGAAACAATTAATTAAAGAACTATTCAAATCATATGCATAAATATTTCCATTAATTTGTATTTTATTTGCCTTTTGTAAAGATAAGATAGCCAATAATACACTCCCACCCCCCAAAAAGACTTCATGATAATTATTAATTTCTTCTGGTAGACTTTTTAAGGTCTTATTGAGTAATTTGTATTTTCCACCAACCCATTTTAAAAATGGTTTTTGTGATTTTACAGTTCCGAACATTTTGCTATATAAAATAGTAGGGTTTACTTACATCAATTTTCAATAATATATAATTCGAACCATTTTTAATATTTTATAAATATTAAAAACTTAAAATGCCCCCGCTTGCCTGGACCAAACAACTCTACAACGCATATTCTTCTGTCAGTATTACAAACTATAATTTGATTTTTAATTTTAACTGCATTGCTAATTGATAATGCTAAATCTTATTCGTTCAGATTTCTTTCATTTAGATGTCTTCCGTTTAGATTTCTTTCGTTTAGATTCCTTCCGTTTAGATGTCTTTCGTTTAGATGTCTTTCGTTTAGATGTCTTTCGTTTAGATTTCTTTCGTTTAGATTTACTTCGTTTATTATGCATTTTCCCTCCTAAAGTCATTGCGAAAATTTTTGATGTCATATCAGAACCTAGTATACTAAGTTTGCCGGTATCTCCACGTGATAGGGTTTTTACTTTTGCTTTTCCCTTTTTCATAGTTTTCCCGTGCATATAAAATTTACACTTTCTCCAATATAAACTGCTGTTTAAATATTTAGTCTCCCGCCCCCTTCTTTCCACTCGCTTAAATTTTATTAAATCTCTATCCTTCTTAGAATTAAGGACTCTGTTTTCATCACCATCTTTTCTCTGCATAATTGGGTTCCATATATTTTGCGGGACAGCTTTCTTTATCTTTGATTGTTTTTCCCACCCTTTAAAAATCCCTTCTCCTATTATATTCCACCCATTATGGTCATCAATTGTAGGATACGATTGTGCATCGTCACTTGGAATGTCGTGATTTCTTTCAAATAAAGTATAACACATATCAATAACCGGGCCACTTCCTCTTGTGAAACCGAATTCTTTTTGATTTGGAAATGGAACAACCGATTGACCAACCAGTCCTAAATAATTTGGATTTTTCACTTGAAAATAATCTGCCATATATATAACCTGTTTATAAAAATAATAGTTAGCTCTTGGTAATATCAAGATATATACGCGGTTATATTTTATTACATTATTTACATTTCTGCTGTAAAATTTTTATAATTTTGAATGATATCCGAATCTGAGATGTTTTGTCCTTCCATCCATTTCCTTCTTGCGTTGTCATGCTTCAAAAAATCCTGCTCTGATTTTTTTCTTCTTTTTTTTTTATTTTCAATAGTGTCCTTATAACCCACATAGGCTCTTTGAAAACGTTTTTCTTCATTTTCTATATATAATTCTTTACTATGATATGTAATACACTTATCCATTTTTTCCGATATACAGCCCATAATATGCTTCTTTTATTATATTTATATTTAAAATATTTTTCGTTTTGTTTTCTATATAATGATATGGTGGTAATTTAGTTTTATATATCATCTTTCTCTTCTGAACTTTCTTGATGTGCCATTTCTATTTCTTGTCTTAATTTTGCTGCATACATAGCATTTAATTGGTCTTCTGTTTTTCGACCCTCAACAGGTTCAACCTGGTGACGATATGTGCACCAGAAAAAACATACTCCTACAACAATAGCTGAACCAATAGCAATTGAAAATCCTATTGTTGAATCCATATAATATTATTAAATTTATTTTTTTATGTAATTTACATCACAAATTGTAAAATTGAAGCTTTTTTTCTCTTATTTATAGATTAGAAATATATCATAACAATGAACAATAATAAGATAATGACCCAATACTCAAAAGAAACAGCGTATAAATTCTTACGCTCGAAAATAAAGCAAATAGAGCGAGTAGAGCGGAAATGGGAAAAGGAAGAAGACTCAGTTATAATGACAAAATGTAAGCCCACACTACCTCAAGATCAGATATTGATTACAGGAAAAATTGTGCGCTGCACTTATTTATATTTTAATAGAAGAATATTATTATCGCATGAAATACATATTGAAAATTTTCCAAAAAAGATTGAAAATTGTATACTTGAAAGATGTATTTGGAATATTAAACAAATAAAAAAATTTAAAGTCAAATATAATTCAGAATTTACTTTTAAACAAATTAGGTATTTTAACTTAATTTCAAATACGTTAAAAAAATATCTTTATTTGCATCACTATAAAGATACTATCATTGCAATAACACTCAGAAGAAAATTTGATGGTCAAGAAGGAGTTTGTAGACTAATTCAATCTTATCTTTAATTTATATAAAATTGAAAAAAAATAAATCTTTTTAATAATAGAAAAAAACAATGGCTTCAAATATAATACACTTAATGTCAGAATTTATGATAGATTATAAAATTGAAGTTTATAATTGGTTTAAATAATTAATCATTAATCGGTTCAGAATGGTATTTATTTATATTTTACAATTAAACCAGGGTAAATATTATGTTGGAAAAACCAAAAATCCTAAGTTTCGACTAGTTTCACATTTTAAAAATGGTGGTTGTGCGTGGACTAAAAAGTATAAACCACAACAAATAATTGCTTTATTCCCAGATTGTGACGATTTTGATGAAGATAAATTTACACTAAAATATATGTCAAAGTACGGTATTGATAATGTAAGAGGTGGTTCATTTTGTAGGTCAGAGTTGACAGATAAAAATATGATTGAAAGAATGATAACAAGCTCTAATGATTGTTGTCATTTTTGCGGAGAGAAAGGACATTTTATTCGAAAATGCACTAAAAAAACAGAAAAAAACACATATTCGAAACAGAATAAACATTTCTTAAATCTATCAAAAGATTATGAAAGTGCTGATGAAGTGGAATTTGAATCAGATGATGAATGGCAGTGTTCTTATTGTAATAAAGGTTTTGATACAAAAAAAGGTGCGGAATTTCATGAAAACGTTCATTGTAAAGTTAAAAAACAACTGTTAGAAAGTGATGATGAAGAAGATGTATCTCCAGAGAATTTGGAAACAGCGTTTTGTGAAATGGATAAAGATGATGGTATATATGAATTATATGGCAAAAAATATTTATGGTGTGACAGCGAATTGTATGAAGAATCCAATAGTAAAACCTCAAAAAGTTTACTGAAATATTTTGAATGGAATGGATTATATGATTATGGAGATTATAATTGGAAATCAATACATGGAAAAAAAAAGGCCACCTTAACAAGAAAAGGCAGTTGTCATAAATGTGGTAGAAAAGGGCATTATGCCTCAAATTGTTATGCTAAGAAGCACATAAACGGTTATGGTTTATAAAAGGAGACTAATGCGAAAAATTGAAATATATTAAATAATATATTTTTTATTGTAAATTATGCCAAAACCAAATACTACAATTAAATTAACCTCTAAATTTAATAAGTTAAATATAGATAAATTAAATATACAACCAAAATGCAAATTCTTATTAAGATCTATGAGAAATGTAAAAAAGAATAAAAAAGGATACTTCAAATATAATACACTTGTAAACTTTATGTTAAAAAATAAAGATAATAATGTATATTATAAAGGAAATGGTATAACAAGTACCAAAAATATATATAATTATTGGAACTATGCGCATTCTCATAAAACCGCGTTTATACCGCATTTCCGTAAAATGTATGATATAATCAATGTTGAAGTTAAAAAGTCTAGTGGACAAGTGGTAAATAAAAAGTCTAGTGGACAAGTGGTAAATATAAACATAGTATTAAATTAAAGATACTATAATCGCCATAACTCTCAGAAGAAAATTTAACGGTCAATAATGAATTTGTAGACTAATTCAATCTTATATATAAATTATAATTACAAATCATATAAATATAAAATTTTTTATATATCAAATGTCAGTACTAGCAGAGCAATTACAACAATTAAAAAAACAACAGCAAGAATTAGAGCAAAGAATTCAAAAAGAAGAAGATACGAAAAAAAAAATTAAATAATGAAGCTTCAATTGAAAGGTTAGAAGAATTAATTCAACCTATTACAGAAGACTTGGATTTAATACCCCTCAAGGAATCCATCCAACACAATCGATTGAACGGCAAATCTATCAGAGAAGCAGAAAAAGAAAAATTTAGACTTGCAATGAATAATTACAATTGTACCCCAAAACAATGCGAAAAACCTCCGCGACCATTATTTAATTATGAAGAAATATTTGTTACTATAATGGGTATATTAAAGAAACAACAAAATGAAATAAACCAATTAAAAATATGAGCTAAATTCCAATTATATAAAATTGAAAAAAAATAAATCTTTTTAATAATAGAAAAAAACAATGGCTTCTCTTACTGAACAATTACAACAAATGTGCGATAGCACTAAACAAGAATTTAAAAATCTAAAAAAACCTCTTTCGGCTTACCAATATTATACAAAACATATGCGCGAACGATGGACTACTCTATCAGAAGAAGAGCGGGATACATTTATGCTACAAGCGAAACACGACCATAAAAGGTATCAAAACAAAAAGGCTGAAATTGAGGAAAAATCAAAAGAAGAAATAAAAAAACTCAAGATATACTTAAGTTATTCTGGAGATAGAGTTCCTTGCGTAGGACTAGATAATGGATTCACAAGCTATACCATAGTAGGACCCGTAGATAATGTTGAACTCTTTACCGAAGCTGAAAAACAGAAACTCATAACCAAAGGTGTCCCAGAAGAAAAGATAGGAAAATACAAATCTGTTGGAGGTCAGAAATTTAACTGGCGAGCTGCAAGGAAATGGGGAGTAACTGTATATGGTGGTTCACAAAATTATAGACCTTGTTGGGGCGGACTTAGAGAAAACTACGAAGGAGAAACTGGAAAATTCACAACTTATACTAATTATAAAGGTGAAACGTGGACTGAAAATTATTAATATTAAATATAAAACAAGTTAAAGTAGATTTTATATTTTTGGAGTAAATGATATGCCACAACCACACGCGGACGCTAGTTCTTTATCAATATTAAAGATAAATTTACTTTCAAATATGTTTTTTATGTAATCCTGATTGATATAATCTATGGTTGTTCCCAATAAATACAATTCAGACAAAGGGTCTATATATACAGTAATATCATCATTTGAAATAAAATTAGCTGTTTGTTTTTTACATATTATTACTTTTTCATTATCTGTCATTAAATTTAAATTAAAGTTAAATCCATTACATCCCCCACTTGTTGCTGAAAAAAGAAATCTATTGTTATTTGATTTACTCGATATATCAAATAATTTTTTCCAAGCTGTTTGAGTTATTTTTATTGGCAAAGACATAATATATTAAAATTATATTTAAAATTTCTAATATTTTTAAATATATTATGTTAGGAACATTACTAAAAACCGAGACTTTTATTCTTAAATGGGAATCATGGCGTCTTTCAATTCCACTTTTGTTCCTATATTTTTCTTTATAATTTCTTTGTTTTTTTCTCTAGATGCATCATCAGATGGTCCCATAATTTGATGTATCATGTCGTGCCATAATTGTAATAAACTTTCATCTTTTAAATAGTTGGGATGCTCTTGCTCCCATTCTTTTATTTTTCTTATTTGTTTTAACTGAATATTTGAAATAGATGAATCAATCTTTTCGTGTTGATTATCTTTTTCCCATTTATCTTCATCTTTTACGTAAAACTGCATTCGTTTTTTATCACTGCAATGAAAAGGACGTTCAGTTGGCGGCATATCTTGAAGATGTTTCACAAATATATTACTAATACCTTTTGCGTATCCGTGTTCTTTTGAATATTGAAGATCTTCAAGAGAAATTTCTAGACTTTTTATAAAATCCGTTAAATTCATAGCGTCTTTGCATTTTTCATTTAAAAATACATTAATTGTCATTTTGTTATTAGTATTTGTATTGTAATTAAAAACATTTCCACTACTGTTTGTAGCTACTTGATTCATTTTTTCTTGTAAATCTTGTTGTTGTTCAAGAATTTTTTGAAAAACATCTATTGTAGAATCTAAATTTAAATTACAAGTTTTTTTATGTTTACTTAATCCACTGCGAAATTTATATACTTTTCCGCATTCACAAGAGTAACTCTGGGTTTTTTTGTTATTCTTTGTTATCCTTTGGTGTTTACGGGTTGTTAAATGTCTATTAAAATCTTTTCTATTAGATGTTGAAAAGTAACATTTTTTACACTCATATTTTTTTCGGGTTTTTTTGGGGTTTTTTTCCATCTATATATGGATAACAAAAAAACCCCCTAAATTTATTTTATTATATATAAATTGAAATATTATTAAATGATATATAATTAGATATATATATATGACATCTGTGAACGAACCTTCTCAATATTGCTTACCATCTTCGAGTTCGTCAGGACCTGATGAAAATGGAATAAAAACCTATATTGAATATAAGTTTAACGATAAAAATCAATTCCCCCCACACGTTAAAGTTACTCGTAGAGTTAAAGTGCAAACTACTACCAAAAGAGTAAAGAAAGCTGTCAAAGAACGCAAGAAATGGGTTAAATTTGGTGCAGCCAAAGGAAAAAATCCTGGTGAAATCGATAGAGATGTTACAATTTATTCCACAGAAGATGTATTTATTGAATCGCCTTATACAAAACAAGAAGATATTGCTACAACATTATTTAAAAAATTAGAAGCGGATAAGATTAAACGCATTGTTCGTAAAAATATGAAATCAGATATAGATTCTTTTGCAGATATTGGTAATAAATCAGACAATACAATTAACAAAAATTCTTTTATGGGTGCCAAGACAAATTCATATGTTGTTCCAGGAAAAAAAAGTGGTATAAATGGAAATTCTTCATTTGGACAACATATTAAGGATAGAGATGATTCACCATCATTACGAATTACAAATTTATCAGAAGATACACTAGAATATGATATTCGCGATTTATTTTCGCCATATGGAAATATTATGCGCATACATTTGGCTTTAGATCATTATACAAAGAAATGTCGCGGTTTTGCCTTTGTATCATTTTATAATAAAGAAGATGCGCAAAATGCTATGGACAATCTACGAGGAAAAGCATTTAATCATTTAATTATAGGAGTGGAATGGGCAAAACCTAGTAAAAGATAAAAAAAATATAATTATTGATATATTTCAATATTATATTTCAAGATTATATTTGTCTATTTAATTTCATTCAAAAATATACCCTTTTTCATATGTTTTTCAATCCAATCATTGTATTATATATATTCTTATAATAATAAACAAATCGTCAAAATAAAAAAAAGGGGTTTTTTGGGTAAAAAAGTTATCCATTTTAAAAAATGCTCACAAAAATTAAGAATAAATAATACATTTTTATATGATTTTAGATTTCAACATTATAATCAAAATATTTTTGGGGTTTTTTTGTTATCCAAAGTTATCCATTTTGGGGTTTTTGGGGTTTTTTGGGGTAAAATGTTATCCATATTCAGTTTATGCTCTAAAACACAAAATAAAAACATCTGTGTTATTATCTTAGTTCATATGTTTTTGAGAATAGAAAAAAAAGGGGTTTTTTGATGTTATCTTTTTTGGATAACAAAAAAAACCCCAAAACTATTTTTTTTGCAATTTAGTTCCTTTTTTTAAGCCCTCCATAAAACCCCTACAGCAAAAAAAATTCAGTGTTTTTTAGAGTCCTCCTCTATGAAGGGATTTTGAAAATTTTACGTTTTTTTAGAAACTATTTTCAGAAACTCCATTTTGGACATCTCAAAAATGTCCAAAATCAAAGATCTCAAAATACTTTTGGAAAAAACTTCAAAAATTGAGAATAGATTCCATATTAGTATTTAAATATATATAATAAATCAATATAAGAAAATAAATAAAAACAACATATTATATATATTAATGAGTGTTGAAGATATTTTACAACAACTTAATAATGACACAGATTCAAATATAATCAACTTGACAACAAAAAAAATACAAGATATAAAAAATAATATGTTGCAAAAATTACAACTACCTCGAGATGATTTGAAATCTCTCCATAAAAAATTAAAAGACTATAGGTATTGCACAGATTTATCTGATTTACAGAGTGGTAATTATATTAGGTGGGTATCATTAAAAAATCCAGATAAATTACGTTTAACAAATGGTGCATTTTTAGTAGATATAAAAATATATGCTGATGGCGTTCAATTGATGTGTAAAAATAATTTTGGAAGTGTATTTCAATTTAAATTTGATGAAGCAATGATATTTCAAAAATTTAATTCACAAGAGCGTGTTATTTTGAGCGTTCTAGATTATTTAGATAAATAATCTTTTCTTATAATATATGCCAAAAGGAACGCGCGTAGGTAGATGTATTGAATATTTAAAACATAAATACGGTTATGGTCCTGCTATAGGAATTTGTCAAAAATCCACCAAACAAAATTATATGACAGGAAAAAAGATGCGCAAAAAAACAAAGAAGAAAGGTGGAGGGAAACATAAAACGCGTAAAAGAATAGGCGGTAAATGGTCAAAAAAATATAAACGTAATATCAAATGTAAAAAAAGAAAAACAAAACGAAGAAGAAAAAACAAAAAAGGTGGTAATTTGAAGAGTAATTTAAATACGAAAAATTTAGCAATTAAAACTACAATAGAAAATTTTTCAAAATTTAAAATATTTTTAAAAAAATTATCAAATTTAAAAAATATAAATAAGGAATCGGTACAATATTTAAATAAATTAGACAAAAAAGAGTTAAAAGAGTTTTTAAATATATTTCCAAATTCAGAGTATGAAAAAGCTATGAAAATCATAAAAAAAAACAAAATTTTGAGAGGAGGTTCCATCGTTGATAAAAAAGATATTGATACGGAATGTAAAAAAAATACAGATACAGGTAATGAAGGAAAGGACCCAATAACTTCCGGAGATCTAGGTGTCGGATTGAATGGGAGAAGTCAAGAAACGGGATTGCCAAGTAAGATAATGAAAGATGATTCTTTCGAAAACGATGCTTTTTGTTATAATGAAACAACCATATGTGATGAAGATACGGGATATATAAGGAATAATATGAGTAAGGAACCGTATCTTAGACGAGATTGGTCATCTGGATTTTTAAACGAACTAGCGTGTAAGAAGGCAAATTACGAAGAGGAGGGGGATGAGGAATGGGAACAGTTTATTTTAAGAGAGGGTAATGATGATTTGACAAGGTTAGTGAGAGAGATGAGAGAGATCACCGCACAACACCGAATACAAGAGCTGCTGAGGGAAAGTGAAATCGAAATCCATCGAATTGTTGCACGACAGACAGCATTACAACAGCTAATCAGGGAAAATGAAGAGGAGCCAGGGGCAACAGACCTGTTAGACGAAATAGGCCTGACCACCGTTATAACAGGTAGTGTAGCAGTATTAATTGTTTCTTTTTTCGTAGAACGTTTATCTTCTTTTTTGTGAACTAAAGCGAAACTATTGTCATGATTGTCTCTCCTTTTCATTTTCAGTTGTCAGATAAATATAGGGAGTATCATATTAATTATAGGTGCTAATAAAATATGATAAAAGGGTCAGAAGAGGACGTATTATTCAGGAAAATATGAAACTGTTACATACACTCAGTTTTGTAAAGGACCATGTTCTCAAGAGTATTGCTACTAATCAAAGCCTCTATATTGTAAATTTGGACGCAAGGGCAATAAAAAAATGAAATCTCGCAAACGGAAGATCAAATAATGATATGTAAAGTTTTATTGGTAACTTCATATATCATTTAAACGAGTAAGTAAATTAGTAAAAGGTTGCATTGGTTATTAACAAGTTAACAATTCTACTATGGAACCATTATAAATTAACGGGTCTATCTCATTTACGGGGATTTCATCCCCCGCATAATTACTACCCAAATCTTTATGCATTTGGTTGATTATTCCATTCCTTATTTGGTTGATTATTCTCTTTTTTCCCCTACAGGTGCTTGTGTTGCTGACGTAGTTGCCCTTGGGTGAAAATTCATATTTCAGTTTATATATCAACCTGTCTTTATTTGTGTTCGGACTGCGGACCGTTTTCCATCGGGTGATTGCTGATTGTAGGCTTCCTAGTCCCCTTTTATCTTGTTCTTCCCACACAGGACAACAAGAACCACCATTGCACAGTGGTGGCGGTTTTAAACAAGTAACACAGTTTTTAGATAGTCATTTTATGGACACCATATTTGTTGTTATTTCATTTTTATATTCACTCATAGTACTATCTGTTTCTTGTTTTTGTTTAACAACAATAGCATTATATTGAAGTCGTAGTCCCGCAAGTTTATTACATAGTTCTTCTGGATTTCCCATATCGTCACTGTCGTTAGTCAATATTAGTTCTGCTTGACTTCGGGCTGTTTCAGCAATAACTTTTTTTAATTCTTCCCTTTCCTTTTTATATTTAACATTAATTTCTCCAATCTTGGTTGTAAAGGTGGTTGTGGTTATAGAATTAGAAGTAAGGATATTCATATATTTATATATTGTTCTATTTTTTTTAAATTCATTTTCTTTTTCCTTTTCTTTTTCCAGCTCCACTTTCCTCAATAATACGCCTCGCTCTAACTCTGTTTTATCAAAAACGGATATATCATTCTTATTTATAGTACGATTGGATCTTCCCTGCCATTTTCTATCTATTTCCCCAATTTTAGGTTGTAATTTATTATAAAATAAATTTAAATCTTTTAATGGTTCAATTAAATTATACTTATCTAATAACCACCTTTTTGTGAAAACACTATAAGCATCCTTAGGATGTTCCATTGGGTTAAGATTGCTTGTAGAACCAATAGAAATCCCGTGACCGTTATTATGTGGTACATGTCCAAAATATTTTAAATCATTTCTAACATAATGTATAAAATTTGCCGCGCCGTTGAAAAGTTTTAAAAGACTACGTAATTTTAGAAATCCCTGTCGCTGATTCTCCATTAAGAATTTTTTGTTTAAAGGACCTCCATCAACAGTCTTGTGGAACGTGCTGCTCCAACTATCCCATTCAGGGGAAATGGACATTAATGTGGTCTGAAAGGTTAATCCCTGTGTATATGGGCCACCACAATAATCTCCTAATGTAATACAAAATCCATATCCTTCAAATAAAATTTGATAAATATGATACGAAGGATCTTGTCTTAGTATATCTGGATGAATAGTTAAATTCCATCCATCATATCTAAATATACAAATAGCCTGCTCTCTAAATTTGCCATATTGTTTAAAATTACCAACTAATACCATTTACTTAAATAATAAAAATAGTTATTTAAGTAAATTTAACAAGTTAACTTCTCTCTAATCCATTTTCGTATATTTTCGTTAGTAGGTTGCAGCATTTCTAGTAAGCCGTTTAAATATAAAGCACTTTGCTTTTCAGTAGTATTTTCATCATCCATAATAAGCAGTGAATTATATATAATTCTAAGTTTTTAAATGTGTTTAACAAAGTTAGTTTTTTAAAAAACTAATTTAATATCCAGTCATATAATTGTGTTTTATATTCTTCTATTGTATATTCCGGATTTTTCATATCAAAATCTGTAATATAAAATTTCTTAATGTCACAAGGCAATTTATCTTCATATATAAGATGGTTATCGTTCCCACTCTTTCGGAATATTATGGCACCACCCGCACCTATGTAATATTTTGAAAGTGGAAAATTTTTTCCACCACAATCCCACAAATTAAGTTTTATTTTACCATTATTTCCGTGTAATTCCAATGGCTCTACATCAACACCTAATGTCCGAATAACAATATATAAATTATTTAAATCATAAATCATTCGTTTCATGAAAGTTGTTTTACCAACTTCGGTTTCGCCTATTATAACTACCTTATATTCAGGTGTCTGCATTGTAATTCTACTTTAATAAATTAAATTAATAAATATTCAATTTTTTACATTTTAATAAAAGTCTCAACTTATAAGAAAGTTTATATGCGTTTGTTGAAAAAGAAATGGTTAATAATAGACTATGCGTTCGTATAGTATATATAAAGCACAAAATTCAGAAAATGTTAGAATTCAAAAGGGTATTCGTGCAATTTCCGTTTGAATATGTTTAAAAATTAAATTGATATAAAAGTAGTAGCAAAATTATTATATTAACAATGGATAATTTTGTTATTAGAAAAAACACAAAACCACTAAGTGATGAGAAACCTATAAATGTATACACAGATGGAGCTTGTTCTAATAATGGAAAAAGTGATGCTCGTGCAGGCTTTGGTATTTGGTTTGGTGCTGATGATGAAAGAAATACAAGTGAATCTTTTACCGGTCCTCAAACAAATAATGCAGCCGAATTATTAGCTATTATAAAAGCATTGACTATTTTAAGAGATGAAATAGAACAAGGGCAAATTGTAAATATTTATACGGACTCTTCTTATTCTATGAGATGTTGCACAAGTTATGGAGAGAAAATGTCAAAAAAAGGTTGGACAAATAAGAATAAAGATATACCAAATGTTGAAATAGTAAAGGTTGCTTATAATTTTTGTAAAAAATACAATAATATCAAGTTTATCCATATTAGAGCACATACTGGATTAGAAGACGAACATTCTCTTGGTAACGAACACGCAGACAGACTTGCTAATCTTTCAATAGGTGTAAAATCGTGTCCATATCAACGTGCAAAAAATAAAATTTATTTAAATGTGCCATATAGCGAAAAAGATGAAGCAAAAAAATTAGGAGCAAGGTGGGATAAAAGTAAGAAAAGATGGTATATTGAACCCAAGAACAATCATAAAGTTCAAATGATGGGGAGATGGGGATTAGAAAATTGAAAATTTAAAATCATAATTAATGTTTATTATTAAAAACAATGTCAAAATATTATAAAGCCAAAACCCGCAGTGTTGGAGTGCTGCAATATAGAAAATATATTCTTGCGAGAAATGGTGAAAACCACAATAGTAATTCGGAACAGCTTTTAGAAATGGATATATATAATTCTTACCCAGACAACAAAAATAGACGGTCTTATAAAAATAATCATCCATTAGTTAATAAGCGCTTAGCCTTCTGGGTGAATAAAACCTACATTTGTATTGGATATAATATAGGTGATGTTTTCCGCCCAATATTTAACCATAAAAGAGAAAGTCTCTCGTTGGGTGTAAGAAGGGATATTGTTAAATATGCAAAGATACTTTCGTCTAACGCGCGGCATGCTTTATATAAAAAAGAATTAATGAAACTCCATAATAAAAAAATACCAGAAGTATTAGTCGACTATATTGCCAATTATGCTTGGGATATTATGTTACTTTTATAAAATTTTATATTAAAACCACAAACAACACTTTGATTGTCGATGAAGATTATTCCATTCAACAATGGTAAAGTTATTACTCATAGAGAGATTACATCTAGCACAAATTGGTTTTAAATTTGCAATATCTAGTGTTCCGCCCTGACTTTCGGGCTTATCGTGACCAACGTGAAAGTCAAAAACATTAATATTATTTTCACACCAGGAAATATAGCATTTATGTTCGAATTCTTTTCCAAAAACTTGTATCCAACATTGTTCCCTAATGGCTTTAGGTATCGTGGCCTTTTTATATTTCTTCTTCTTTCCCTTTTTATTATTATTCTTTTTTTTTCTATTATGAGGCATCTAGGCATTTATGATATTTTCTCTTTAATATATATGCCAAATTCAGTTAACCATAAAGCTGTTGTATTTGATTTAGATGAAACAATAGGTCATTTTGTTCAGTTCGGTATATTCATTAATTTAATCGAGAACTATATTGGAAATGAGTTAACATCACCCCAACAGCAGAAAATATTGCATTTATATCCTGAACTTTTTAGACCTGGTATAATGAAAGTATTTAAATATCTAAAAAAAAGGCAACATTCAAACATAAAAATTTTAATTTATACAAATAATATTGGTCCAAAAAAGTGGGTTATGATGATAAAAAAATATATTGAAAAGGAAGTAGGGGGCAAACTTTTTGATAAAATAATAGCTGGGTATAGATTAGGATTTTATGGTGAAATTCAAGAGCATTCAAGAACCACAACAGATAAAACATATAGCGATTTAGTAAAAGGTGGGAAAATATCATCAAATGCCAAAATAATATTTTTTGATGACCAGTGGCATTCTAGAATGGAAGATGAGCACATAGAGTATATTCGATTAAATCCATATGATATAACTTTAACATTGCATACATTTTTAAAGCGACTTATATCATCTGAAATAGGTGAAAAAATACTCAAAGATACAACACATTTTAGTTATTATATGGAAGAAACTTGGAAAAAATATCAGTTTAATCAAGGAACTGTATATTTAAAAAATGAAAAAAAATATACAGATACTAAAATTTTCAAAAGTCTAAAAAAATTCTTGAATGCAACACCATATACAAGAAAAAAAAGAAGAAAGGGGGCCAGAAAAACAAGAAAATCTAGGAGAACTTAATATCAGTTTATTTAACAATTTTAAATAAATTTATGTCAATATCAGTATTAAAATGGTCGTGAATTTTATTGAGTCCTAACATCATTAAAATTGCCGTTCCGCCAGAAAAGGCAATGTATCTATCAGTTTTATGAAGTTCTTTTGTTACAAAAGGATTGAATATATATATTAACATTAATCCGATAAAGAGTCTAAAATAAAATTCCAATGTTTCTATTTTTTCTTTTGAATCAAAAAGTCCAATATAAGATAAGATATATAATGTGAAAATTGCCGTTGAAAGAATATAATAAATATTTCCAGAATAACCCATATATATATATGGAATCATATTAAAAAAAATGAAATATGATAATTAAATGAGTAATTATCATGTTCCTGTCCAAACATCAGTTCCAGTAGCTGGACCAATAATAAATGAAATTCCTGAAGTTTCAATTACGGAAGATATGAAAACTGCATATAGTTTAAGCAGAACAACAAAATTTCTTTGTTTAATTGACTTTTGTTTTTCATTAATGTTTGCCTTTTCTAATCCTTATTTTTTCATACCAGTAATAATATCTCTATCAGGGTGGTGGGGAGCAAAGAATTATAGTATGTGTCTTGTATTTCTTTATTTAGTTTACACTTTAATGACAAATATAGCAAGGGTAGCGTTTACCGCTGCTTTTTATTCAAATCCCATAAATCGAAAAGGTATAACAGATTTAGGTTTAGGAGTTGATATAATGATTACAGTTATAGGATTTTTGCTAGGTATGTGGATATGCAAAATTATTTATAAATTCTATGTTTCTATAAAAGATCTTACCAGTGATGAAATCAATACATTAAAGAATTTGAGACGAGCTATTGTTGTTAGACGAATCTACTTCTAAATTTTTTTTATAAATATCCAAAGTGCGTGCACTTGCATCATCGGCGTTCACATATTTTGGCATCCAAAAATATGGAATAACATTTTCACAATTGGGATAAAATTTATCAAATAATGATTTATACCATTTTTTCTCTGCAAGTTTTGGATCTTGTTCATTAACTTGTTGTTGCGCATATTCTTGGATAATTTCAAACCATGAACGCGTTTGTTTACTCACACCATCGGAAAATGCTTCTTTGGTGCGCCACAAAACACTTTTTGGAAGTAAATCCATATTATCAAAAGCTTTTCTCAAAAGATATTTTTCTGGTTGCTTATTTTTTGGATGATATCTAAGTTCTCGTGGAATAGACAAGTAACACGAGACAAAACTTCTATCAAGAAAAGGTGTCCGTGCCTCCAACCCGTGATTAGAAATAGACCTGTCAGAACGCAATACATCAAAATAATGAATATCTTTTAACAATCTTCTACATTCTTTATCGAATTCTAATTCATTTGGTGCTAAATGAAAATACATATATCCGCCAGTAACTTCATCACTACCATCACCATTAAAAACGACCTTAGCATTACTGTTTTCACGAATAAACTTTGATATTAACCAATTACCAACACTAGCTCTTACAGTAGTAGTATCATAACTTTCAATAGCACAGATAACATCAGGGATTGCATCTAAAAAATCTTTTTCTGTTAATAAAATTTCGTGATGTGTAGTTCCAATGTGTTCTGCAACTTTTCTAGCATACATCAAGTCTTCAGAACCTTCCATACCAATGCTCCACGTATTTAATTTCGAAGGTTCATCTAATAATTTGGCTACTATAGCTGTTATTAAACTACTATCAAGACCACCAGATAATAAACAAGCAATTTCTCTATCAGTATTATCAACTCTTTTTTGCACAGCACGAATTAAAGATGCTTGAATCATATGTAAAACATTATCAGAATCAATAAATGGATTTGTAACGGACACGGGTGATGAAAACTGTTTATAATTAGAAGGGTAATTCCAACCTTGAGGACTAGTCGTATCATATTGTATTTGCATAAATGAACCTGGTTGAAATTGTTCAAAAGTTTGCTTGTTATATTTATTTAAACCGTGCAACATTTTTATTTCTGAACAAAATCCTATCGCACCATCAGACCCATTAGTCATCATAAATAAAGGACGGATACCATATGTGTCCCTAGCAATATAAGCTTTAGGACAATCCGCATTTTCAAAATCAAATAAAACAAAAGAAAATACCCCATCAAGCAATTGCAAAGTATGTTCTATGCCATATTTCTTATACAAATGGATAATAATTTCACAATCAGAGTTTGTTTTATATATAATTTCATCCTTTAAAATTTCTCTCAGGGCTTTCCAGTTGTAAATTTCACCATTACAAATTAAATATATATTATTATTAAGATTTATTGGTTGATGGGATTGGTCATCTAACCCGTTAATAGCTAGTCGGTGAAATCCGATAAATGCACCATTTAATATATTATAACTAGTATATTCGGGACCTCTAACAGAACCTTTGTTAAAATTTTCAATAATATCTTCTTTACGATATAGACCAGCATTGAATAAAGCAGTTATCCCACACATATATAACTATTTTAGTGATATAACCTTTAAGATTATTTTCCATTTTATATTTTATCTAATTAGTATATATCATGAATAATAGTGCAGAAGATTTACTAAAAAAGGGGAATGTTTACTATTTATGCAATGAGGAGAGAACGAGTGAATTAAGTAAAAGAATGTATGAGAGAAATGTGCCATACGCGCCTTTACAAATGACATATGACCCACGACCAGTGGAAACACGACATGTTGTCTTTCCAGTATTGGACTGTTATAAACCATCCCAAACAACTTGCGATGTTTATCCAGTATACAACCAAAGATTAAATTTTTCTCCTGGAAAAGCACCATTTAATGGTTATGCAAATGAGGTTGATTCTGAATCAAAATTAAAAAATATAATTGCACCTTTACAAAAAAGTGCAAAATCTAAATTTATTCCAAATTCAGGTAGTGATTTATATAATAATATGTATTTAGCACAAACAACGAAGCCTGTAGCAATGACAAATAAACTATTATTCAAACAGCAGCAATTTAAACCATTTAATCCGAATCCTTGCGGTTTAGGATACAAATTATTTAATAATTTTACTCGACAACAAACAATGAATTTAACGTTAACAAAATAATATTTTTTTGCTGAATTATCTTAATGGATATTTCAACAAATATGATTGATTTAATGTATTTAACAAATTCAAAATCATTTAATTCTACAGTCCAAAACCAAAAAACGGTACTATATGCAAAAGATGATTTGAAGAAATATAGAGCACGTATTTTTGAACAAACACGTGATATTTTAACAGGTAAGTCATTAGATAAAAATATAAAAGCATCATTTGACGAATATGTAAAATTAAGCATTAATAATTTTAAATTTTTAGATAAAAGTGATATTATTCAACAAGATTATGCCAATATTAAAGCATCCAAAGAAAAAATGGGTAAGTTTGATTATAACGATACAAACAAACTAGTCTATAAAAATAACAAACCAGCACATATACGCATAACTGATTGTATTGCAGTGAAAAGAAAAACAAAGGCGAAAAAGAAAATAATAATACCTCGTCAGAGAGATTTTACAAATTCAAAAGCACAAATAAAAGGTAACGCTGTAAAACAAACTAAGACAGTGGTACCATCTAAGACAGTAACAAAAAACAATGCATTCCCTCAAAATATAGGAAAAAAAGATAATATCATTATAAGATATGATGAAAAAAAAATTAAGGAGAAAAACAAGAAAAAGAAAACATAATAAGTCAAAAAAGAAAGCAAAAGGTGGTTCTTGGAGTTTAAAAAAAACGATGAAAAAATTTAAAAAAGATAATTGTTCACCAAAAGGAAAAGATAAGCTTGATTATACTTGTTATACAAAGAATGGTTTGGTTAAATTAAAAGAAATATGGAATATGCGTCATCCAGACTCAATGATAACATGTAATGAACCCCGAAAAATATGGGAAACTTTAAAAGTTAAAATGAGTAAAACTTGTGATAGAGAATCGTGTTGGTTAAAGCATAAATGTATAAAAGAAAATGTTGATAAAGCTTTATTAGATTATACATTTTCACCACCTTCCCCTGAAGAGTGGAAAAAGAAACCTTTTGAGTGGTTAAGTAGTATAGAGATTACTCAATTAATGAAACAATATGAACAGGTATATAAATGTTTTGAATTTCTAGGGCCTTCTCCAATAGATTTTGACAAACATAAACTTTACGGAGAATGTGTTTGGGAGGAATTATGTAAATTTAACTTAGTTGATGCAATTAAAAGAGGTAAAACAAAAATTGGAATCATATTTAATATCGACCCGCATTATAAAGAAGGTTCTCATTGGGTAGCTATGTTTATAAATATAAAAAAAAAGAAAATCTACTATTTTGATAGTTATGGTGAAAAAATAGAAAAAGAAATTATGAAATTGGTAAAAAGAATACAAAGTCAAAGTATGAAGCTAGGCGATAAATTTGACTATGAATATAATAAAATTAGGCATCAATATACAGAAAGTGAATGCGGTATGTATTGTTTGTATTTTATAGTAAAGTTATTAGAAGGAAACACGTATGAAAGTCTAACAAAAAATAAAATTCCAGATAAGAAAATGCGAAATTTAAGAAAGAAATGGTTCAATTAAATATTAAAAATAAAATATAGTATTTTTAATATTATGAGTATTAATTCTTTAGAAAACAAAAAAATGATATGGGATTTACTATCTCCAACCTTCCCAGATAATCTCTCTATTCGGCAAAGAATGAAAACATTTTTAGACGATATTTCAGAAACATTGCATAAAGATAGATTCAAATACAAAAGCAATATAATGCAAATGAATAAAGTTTTGCTATCAGAATCAAAAAGACATTTAACAAAATGCACAATTGAAATAAAGGCGACTAAAAACGTGCAACAAGTAAATAAAAGACAAGAAAGAAATGTTATGGTGTCTAGAAATTATGATAAATTTACAACAAAAAAAGAGCATACAACAACATTTGAAAAACGATTAAGAGATAAACAAGAAAACTTTAATAAATTAATTGATGGTAAAATACCAAAATCAATTGATTTTTCGGATAAAATAGATAAACCGATATCAACGATGAATTCGCTTATTGATACAACATTAGAGGAGAGAGAAAAAGAATTAAATTCAATTACACAAAATTATAACCAGAAAGATGTGAAAAACTGGTTAACAAATGGTGGGAAAGCAAATGGGGGAATGGTAGTAAAAGAAACATCAAATATTGAAATTAAAAATGAAATACAAGGCATATTAAAACCTATAGAAATCGCAAAAGAGGTGCAAAAAAAAGTAACATTTGAAGTAGAAGAACAAAAAGAAAAAAAGCCAGATACATCAACATTTTTCGGTCGATTAAAACACCGCAGCGATAGTTCCGATAGAGAACTATTGCAACAAATAATAGAAAATCAAAAAACACTTATGGAACAAAATGCAATCATATTGGAACATTTAAATAAATCTAATTCCGGATCGCTTACCTTTAACAATTAATTCACCCACTTTTCTTGGATTACCTTGCAAATAACTATCTAAATCGTATACAAATTTGGTAGCAGGGTCAACAGCATACTTTTTACCTTTAAATGTAAGTTGCTTTGCCCGTATTTTCTTTTCCCTTTGATTAATTTTAGTGATTTGGTCACGCTCTTCTCCTTCATATGAAGGGACATATGCCCATTCAGCAGGTGTAGGGTTACCCATCGAATAACATTTAAGTTTTTCTTTAGATTTAGCTGTGCTATGTATAGCACAGTCAATAGCAGATTCTTTAATGGCTCTTAATATTTGCCTATTGATTCTTTCTTTTCTAGTGGAAATTTCATATAAGTATTGGTCACTAGTAAGGGGTCTACCTTTCGTAAAAAAACCATTATCATCCTTAGCAATATCCTTTAATTTAAGTTTAACAGATGCTTCATCGTCCAATTGTTCCTGTGTAAAACTCATCAAATAAATAAATACCTTAACATTTCTCTCAGAAAGTGGGAGATCTTTGTGACTACAAATACGTCGAGCACGCCCTATTACCTGTTCAACTCTTACTGGGTGCCAATATGGTTCAATAATATGAACATATCTAGTATTTTTAAGATTAATACCTTCAGCTCCACTGCTAGTAATCATTAACACTTTAATAATATCTCCGTGCAAATTATTATCGTGAATTTGCATTAAAGCTTCTCTGATGGTTGGAGGAACAGCTTCCCAATCATTGTTGTAAATATTGCGAACAATTTCTTTTTTCTCTTTATCCTCTGTTCCTGTATAAAGAGCAAACATTTTCTTTCCTCTATCTTCATCGGCAATATTTAATTCCCATACACCACTAGAACTCTTTTTAATGTCAAATTCAGCGAATCCATTAGCTTCTAATACTAATTTTAAAATACCTACACCTTCTAATGAGCGAAATTGTGAGTAAATTAAATTTAAACCAATATTTTCATCACTTAAAATATTTTCTATTACAGCATAAAACTTAGGGCTATATACATCTAATTCACCATCTAAATTTAAATATTTTGCACTTTGTTGCTTTAAACTATCAAGGGCTCTTATCATCCTTGTTTTGTATGTTTCATCTTTAGTTTTTGAAATTTCCAATGATAATTTACTTTCATCATCGGCATCGTGCACTTGACCAATTCCTTGCATCTCTTTAGTACTTTTATCATCTACTGTATCTTCGGACATAGAGTCTGATTGAATAGCACTTTCAACAGATTCTCCGTCTCTAGGCATAGGTCTTCCTATTTTTCGCGGAAAAACAAAATTACAGAATAAACGTGAGAAAATACGATATGTGCTTGTTGATTCCGAAAATAGTGCATCTGTATTAGATTGTCCTTTCATTTTCCTGGCATTTTTTGTCTCTCTATCCCTTTCTGCTTTTCTTGCATCTTCATAAAGTTTGAATTGATAATCGCTCATTGGTACTTCAATTACTCTCAAGTCTTTATCTATATCAAAATCGGGCATTAATCCTTCTGTAGCACTTCTGAAATAAGAAGTTAATCCCATAATTCTCCTTTTAAACATATTTGTATTTTTCATATTTCCTGTAACATCATCTATAAATAATGAATTAAATGTATCTAATTTTTCAGGTAGTGCTGTATATGGTTGAATAACTTGGTGAATAATATCAATATTATTTTTACTCAATAAACCTTTAATTCTTCCAATAAATTCAACATCAGATAACATTCCAAATTCTCGCAATGATACACCCAAATAGCTATCTCCTTTTTCATTATTAATAAAACCGTGAGGATTTCTTGTAACAATTAGTGTTGGTGGTTGCGATTTATATTGAATATAGTCTATTTCGCGAATAGGTTTAAGATATCTTTTAATAGCTGCAAGGTCAACTTTGCCAGAATGTATTTGTAATCTTAATTGAAAAGTTTTAATATAACCACGTAGCATATTAAACATAATTCCTATTTCATTAGGATAATTTATAATGGGCGTCCCTGTCAAAAATACGAATTTACTATTTTGAGCAGAGAGTATATATCTGTATAAAATCATTGAAAGAGACTCAGGTTTTTTAAGTTTATTTACAATTCTACTAACAAAATTATGCGCTTCATCAATAATTACTATTTTATTATCAAATGGATTTTCTGTTCCATTATTTGAAATTTCATCAAGATTTCTTTTACGAATACCATTATAATTTAAGAATTGGTATTTCGATAAAATCATTTCATTAATTTGTTTATTAAGAGAAACTCTCTGTTCATTATCAAGAGTTTCGTAATTGGATTCTTTCGAATTATCTACTAACCAAGCAATGCCGTTATTAGTTTTTGTAAAAAATAATGGACTAATATTAAAAACATTAGCGATAGCTTTTGCTAGTGCCGGATTTTGTGTAATATTAATTGGTTCCCAATATTGCGTTTTCTTATAAAATGGGTCACCACATTTTTTTATCTCACTTACATAATTACTTCTTAATGAAGCTGGTGTCATAATAAGTATTTGTTTAGGATTTTTGATACCTTCGGCTACTGATATAGCAGCTATACTTTCGGCAATATTAATAGAAGCACAAGTTTTCCCGGCACCCAATCCGTGAAAAAGCAAAAGTCCTCTATAAGGTGTATATAATGTCATATAATCCCTAACTATGGATTGGTGTGTAAGTAATTGAAAAGGACCACCTCTGTTTTCACTTAATAATTCACAAGAAATCTCCTTTTCACTATCTAGTATTTCTTCACGATATGGTTGAAATAAATTGGTAATAAATTCCAAGAAAATTTTTCTATTATTCATATAATAATCAGAACTTCTAATGGTGACTGGTGCCATTTTAGGTGGCAATCTATCTTCAATAAACTTATCATCTATTTTAATACGTTCGGGATCAATCTCAATTACATCGCCATCTCTGGTAGTTACTTGAACTTTTCTTGTTTCTTCTCTAGCAGCTTTTCTACTTACTGTTGTATGTTTGCCTGGTTTGAATCTAACAATTTTAATTCGTTTTTTACGTTTTTTACTCTTTTTTTTAGGTTTTGCAGTAACATCTACTTTACCCTCAACAATGGGTTCCTCAGGAATAACAGGCAAAGAAACTTCGGGAGGTGGTTCCAATGGTTTTGGTGCATTTGGTGCTTTATTTAATGCAACACGTCTTCTTAAGTTTTTTAAAATAGCATTTCTATTAAAATCTTCACGTGTTTTATTAACAATTCTTGTTTTAGGTTTATTATCAGACTTGCCTTGAATACCAAATTTAACGGCGAAACGTTGTTTTTTATTGGAAACAGGTATTTTTTCTAATCGATTAAAAAGTGATTCAGCCATATATAAACTTAAACGATAAAAAAGTTTTATATAAATATCTATATGGATAAATTAAAAATAAAATCCGAAGTTGAGGAATACATTAAAATTCAAATTCCTACTGCTCCCCGTAAAAAGTTTAAACAAATAGATACAAAAGCAAAATCCCCTACAATTGTTCATAAAGAAAGTAAGACTATTATAGTTTCTCAGATTGAGAAATAGTTTCAATAGCAAGTTTACAAGCCATTTGCTCAGCTTTCTTTTTAATTTTATGTTTAGATTCTCCTAGCAATATAAATACACCATCATTTGTTTCTAAATGTTTGTGTATGTTGTCAAATGTATCGTATTTGCTATATGGGTCAGCTTTACTAGTTTTGGCAATATGTAATGGTATTGAAATAAGTAAAAATACACCCATATGATAACCGGTATCTTCATCTTGGTGTGTAATTTCCAAGTAAACTGGTGTTACTTTAAAACTTTTCTGTAGTTTCACTTGTAAAATATTTTTATAGTTATCATCATTTTGTAATAGTGCAATCCAGTCAACGTGTTTTTCAAATATACTTTCTACAAATATTTGTGCCATCTGAAATCCCGGACCAGTTACAAATACATTATCAAACCATTTATCCGTATCATGAATATTTATCTTATTGAAATCTAAAAATAGCGCTCCTAGAAAAGCTTCAAATAAACATCCTAGTTTTTTCAAATTAGTTCTAGTTTTTTTCTCTTCAGCATTTTTAGACAAAATATACCATTTGTTAAGCCCCATTTCATAAACCATTTTTCCAATAGACTCATTTTTAACAAGAGCAATTTTTTTCTCTGTCATAAATCCTTCATTGGCTTTAGGAAATCTCCTGTATAGATAATATTTTGTAATACATTCTAAAACACCATCTCCCAAAAATTCCAAACGTTCATTAGATTTAGTTTTCAACGGCATACAATCTTTTGGTTTATCTACAATAACTATACCATTTTTCTCATTCTCTTGGAAAGGTCGTTTCACATAACTTTTGTGAATAAATGCTCTACGATAAAGATTAAAATTATGGACTTTACCTGGAATTCCATAAGTTTCTAAAATAGTTTGCACTTCTTTTTGTGTTATTTCTCTATTATTATGATTAAACGGGTCAAAAACAAGTTCACCATCGTCTTTTGTAACATCACCATCAGCTGCAATTTTAGATTTGGTTTCAGACATATATACTACGTAATCATATTGTATTTAATATGTTTCTTTAAAATATATGTTTGTGACGTTTGATGAGGTCAAATATCCTATAGTAAAAGTAAAATTTACCGGCGTGGTTCGAAATGACAACGATTTTTCACAATTTACACATAAATGGTTAGAATTATATAAAAGAAATACAAAATTCACATTTATTTTTGATGCCCAAAATATGGGTATGATGGGACCAAAATACTGTTTTAAAATGGCATCATTCATAAAAGAATTGAAAAAACAACCAATCCAATATTTAGAGAAAAGCATTATCATAGTCGGCAATCGTTATATAAGATTTTTATTATGGATAATTTTCAAAATACAAAAACCAGTAGCACCAGTGTATATAACAGATATATCTCAAGATATATTTATAAAAATGTTAAATGATAATATTCAGCAAGGATTAAATATACCTGATTGCGTTGAAGTTGTAAGGCCTTAAAAAGTAATGAATTTAATTATCTCTTTATATTTTATAAATGAGTAAAAAACAAAATAATGTAATTCAAAAAATGGAAAATACAACTATGAAAAACAATGCGACAATTAACAATCGTGAACCAGATTGGGCAAATAATGTGCGTAAGCATCCAATACACGGACCACCTGAACCAGTTCGTGCTATTCGCAACATAATGAAAAATCACAGGGAAGATAAAATTACAAATGCACAAAGAAATGCAGAATTAAATACACGACAACGTTATAATAAAAAAAAACGAGTTAGGATGTTTACAGACAAAGAGCTAAAAGCACGTGTAAAGGCGAAAAAAGAAAAA
>Ga0233414_10000093_pt1 | contig 39382 bp, 45 predicted proteins | sample Na_anoxic_10_MG_FD_189020 | JGI IMG/M metagenome (GOLD analysis project Ga0233414, IMG submission 189020) | Seawater microbial communities from Saanich Inlet, British Columbia, Canada - Na_anoxic_10_MG | ecosystem: Environmental > Aquatic > Marine > Inlet | place: Canada: British Columbia... | reverse complement strand
ATTAAGATTGTATTATGAAAATTCTTTTACCAATATGTCTAACTCGAAACTAAAAAATCTTGAAAAAATAGATGATTCAAACTATATTATGCATTATTTGAATAGTGAATTTGCTACAAAAAGAGCTTTTCAATTAAATGTTAAATTAGAAAATGATTCAGTTAAACTTGTTTTAGATAAAAAATACCCTTTTTAAAGTAATTATAGATAAGTTATAATATTTATAAAACCACTCATAGATTATATCGTGAGTGGTTTTATGTTTTTAGTAGATATTTCATATTTATATTTTCCACAGTCCCATACCCTATCAAATCCAGCCTCCTGCATCATTTCCCATTCTGTTTTATTTATATCATAGATACCTGGAAACTTCTTTTTTATAGAACTCTTTCCATATCCAAACTTATGAAACCTTTTATATCTAGAAACCTTTGAATTATAGTAAGTATAGTCTGGGTCTAATTGTTTTATTAGTTCAAACCCATTTTTTGCATAAACATTATTAATCTTGTCAGAATTCCATCGTAAGTCTAAAAAGGTGAAAATTGTATTAAATTCATAGTTTTTCTTGAAAAAAGAAACAAATTTAGAGAAAATACCAACCACCTTAAGGTTTATATCAGACGCAAACCTTTTTATTTCATAACTTTTATCGTCATAATCCTTATTTGTCATATTTCTACTTGACGAGAATGTTATTACAGAAACTAATTTACCATCATAAAATGCCCCTAAATGTATTTTACTCTTATCTTCACCTTGTATGTGATTTTTATTTAGAAATTCATTCTTACTTTTAGAATCTATTTCTTTTATCACACATTTCCTGGCATATACTGATTTTTTGTCATTTAAATTTAAAATGCTTTTTATTTTTTCTTTTACAATTAAATTCTTTAAAAACCACTCATCTTCCGCTATATGAATTAGCTTATAGTTTTTATCGTTGCAAATTTCCGTTTTATTTAAGTGAAATTTCTTTTTCTTTTTACCATAATTCTCTGAATGGTATAGATTTCCATTAAACTCAAAGCAAATAGACATTTTTGGTATTATAATGTCTATTTCTACTCCATTAAAGATTTTTCTATCGTTTTTTAATATTTCAATACCTAAATCTTCTTCTATAAATTTCTTTAAATCTTTTTCAGGTTTAGATACATAAGTTCTTTTTATATTTTTGGAAGCACCTTCTAGTATAGCACTACTTTTCTTTATAAAGTTAATACTAGCATATTCTTTGTTTGAATATTTTAATTTATACTCTTCTGGCGTTATATTATGCTTTTTTAGATGGGTATTTGTCAAGTATCTAACTTTTTTTTCACATATATTACAAATTACATGATTATTATTTTTAAGAGTTTCTTTTTCTTTTTTTTCTTTTTTTAAAAAAGTAGAAAACTTATAGTATTCATCAGGAAAGTCTTTTAAGTATGATTTTATGTCTTTTTTATGATTTTTTTTTAAATGAGTAGTATAGCAACCACTATCATTATTTAAATCACAAGTGTCCCAGTCACAATATTTACATTTAAATTTATCTTTTTCTATTATGTTCTTAATGCTAAAAAATTGAAAATGCCAATAGACACCATTTTCTTTTAAATATTTTCTTCTTATATATGAAGAAGGTACATTTGTAGAAATTGATTTTAGATATTTTGTAATACACCCACTCTCATTCTCTATGTCTTTAAATTCTTTCTTTGTAGAATTACAAACTAAAACTCTCATATTGTATATTTATAATATACACAACTCTCATATTGTATATATTATAAATATACAACAAAAAAGTCATAACACCTAACTTAGGTGCAAAAGTTAATAACAAAAAAAGAGGTCAACAATGTTGACCTCTTTAATTTTATAGTCTTACGACCAAGCTTCTAGCTAAATTGACTAGCTATATACTTGTTGGTAAGTATTGATATTATCAATACAAATAACTCCGTAGAATCTGTTATTAACCATTTTCTTCGCGTATCTTGTCATAATTCCTTTACGAGGTGTAAAGTCATTTGGGTCATAGATAGTTTGTGTTAATTGCAACGGAATGTACGGTGCATAAACATAACCAGCTTCTAAGAAAGTGTCACCTTTGTGTCCACAAAGCACGATGTTTGCAGGCATATAAGGGTCTTTGTATACTACGTATCTGTTTCCTAAGTTACCGATTTTTTCGATACCTAAGTTGTACTTCTCAGCTTCAGCTTGAGCAGAACCATCTACATGGAAATATTCAAGGTCATCAAAGATAGCACCTGCTTCAGCAGAACAAATAATCCAGTTAGCACCACCTCTAAGTGTAGCTTTATGAATTTGAGCTGAAATCTCATTTACTCTAGTAATAAGAGTTTGATTCCAATCTTTTTGAGTTCCGAAGAAATTAGCGTTATTTTTCAATCCAGCATAATCCCATCTTGCTTCAAACATTGCACCATTGATAAGGTCTCTGATAATCTCTCTGTCGATTTCAGCAGCAACCTCTTCTGACAATAAAGCTGTTAATTCAGCCTCAGCATCAATACTGTGGTATGCTTCTAAATCTTGAGCAAGCTCAGGAGTCCAGTGTGCTCTCATTTTTCTTGTAATAGTATTTACTGTTACAGAAGAGAATCTGATTGTAAGTTCACTCATTTCAGACTTAGCTTCAAGGTCGTTAAACACTTGGAAACTAGGAATTACTGTGAAATCTTGTAAATCTGCATCTACAAAATCAGAACCATAAACTCCAGCAGGTCTTACATCAAGAATTACTTTAGCTTCTTGGTTAGCAAATTGGTCAGCACCCCAACTTTGAAGTTGAGAATAATACTTAAGACTTGAACCAGCAGCAAAAATAACTGCACCTTTATAAGTTACATCAGTTACTGCAGAGAATATAAGTGTAGAACTTGATTGTTGATTACTAACATCAAATTCAGAACCTAAATCAAATACTGTAGTTGGAGTAACAAGGCCAGAAGCCGTTTCTCCTGAAGTTAACGTTTGTACAACTCCATTAGAAGTAGCACCAGTTCCAAAGGAAGCAGTTTGACCTCTATTGTCATAAAATCGCTCATAAGCAGAGTCGTTTCCATAAGTAGGTCCAGCTTGTCCATTTGCCGAATTGGCAGGAGCAACTTTATCTGTAGATACTCTAGCATCCATATAGAACAAAAGTCCAGAAGGAAGCGCTAAAGGTTGTACAGATACGATTTCGTTAGCAAGTAATCTTGAAAAGATTCTTCTTACCATAGGAAATGCTACAGTGTCAAAACGACCTGCAGACGAATCAAGTGTTACCTCATTTAACATGTGAGATGCTTGATTTTCTAATAATTGAGCAACGTTAGATTTTTTAGAACCTCCGATTCCTTCCAAAAGACCAGATTTGTCCCAGTTAGAGACAATCTCTTTTCTTTGTTCTGAAAGAGTTCGTAAGTTCGTCAAACCAACATTACCACTGTTTAATAATTCACTCATTTTTTTTAGTTTTAAAGTTTAGTTTTAGTTTAATTTAATTTAATCGTTTAAGGTTTTAATACCAGCCAGTTGTTTCATTCTAGAAATTTCAGTACTTTCATATAAAGTTTCTGATTTTGTAGAATTCACAATACTAGTATTGTTAGATTTTAATTTGCTTTTTAGTTGCTCGGTTTTACTTTCAGTAATAGTTTTATTTTCACCAATAATTTTGTTGTAAAGAATTTTAGCTTCTTCAACCGTATTCGTTCCATCAAAATTTTCAGCTATTTGAACTTTTTCATCATTTGTTAAACCTCCCTTTGAGAACAACTTATTAACATAGGCTAATTTTGCATTAAAAACCTGAACCTCATTAATTTGCTTACGAAGTACTTTAAACGATTCTTTGTACTCCTTAAGGGATTTTTTTAAACTTCCGTTTTCCTTTTTTAACTCGACCAATCTAGCCTCTTTATGAGTTTTATTTTCACTTAATGAACTAACAGGAGCAATGTGCGCATCTTTGTTCATTTTTAAAGTCCTGTTACCAGTTCTTTTAGATGCGTGATTTGCACCTCTAGTTTCTTCTATTGCATCATCTTCTTCCATGAATTCTAATTCATCAAGAATTTCAGCTATCATTTCATCAGAAGATTCATCTTCAGGAGCTTCAACTTCATCATCAACAATTTCAATTTCATCATCAACAATTTCAATTTCCCCATCAGGACTAACAGTATCTTCTAAATCTCCTTCTTTTGCAGGAGCCTCTTCAGCATTAGCTTCTTCAGCATCTGCTTCTGGCTGTTCTAATTTAGAAAGAACCATATCTAATTTATTTGACAAACTTTCAATAGCAGATGAAGTAGGAACCTCAACTGTCATTGACTCTTCAGAATCTTCCATATTTACATCTTCTTCTTCAGCAGGAGCTTCTTCAGCAGGAGCTTCTTCAGCAGGAGCTTCTTCAGCAGGAGCTTCCATATCTTCAGCAGGAGCTTCCATATCTTCTTCTTCATATATTCCTGAAACCTCAAAAATATCTTCATCATCAGAATCTTCAGCATCTTCAGCATCTTCATCAGAATCTTCATCAGAAATTTCATCATCAGAATCTTCATCAGAATCTTCATCAGAAATTTCATCATCAGAAATTTCTTCTTCGTCTTCTTTTTGTGTTATTATTAAATCTTCTTCATCAACATTAGCATCTATTGAAGTAATGCCATCCTCAACATTAATAGACACGTCAGCATCACCAACATCAATAGAAACAGATTCGATTAAAGAGTCTTTTTCTATTTGTTGTATAGTTTCTTTTACAGTTTCTTCTATTTTAGAAAGAACTTTTTCTTCAGCAATTTTTGCTGCTCCTTCTAATGCTGCGTCTTCTATTTCTCTAACCTCTAATAGAGCTTTTTGTAGAGAACTTTTTGTATTTTTAGACATATTATTAATTTTCTTTAAATGAAATGTTTCCAATAAATAGTTAATAAAAAATTAAATTCTAATTTTTATTAATTATTAAGTTATAATTTCCAAAAATTCTTGTTAGACAATTTATTTAAATCATCAAATGAACTTTTAGAATCGTTTGTTTTTAAAATTTTTGAACTAGAACCATCAAGCTTAGTTAGGCCCCAAGATTTAGACTCTTTAAATAAATAAGCACCAGGAGTAGATGGAGAAGAAACAAAATCAAAAGCTATTAATTCGAAGTCTTCTTGAACTTCATCTAGACCATTTCTACTTTTTACAGAACCAACACCTCTAGAAGATATTCCTAACATAACTCCACTCTTTAGTAATCCTTTTAATATATTCCCAGAAGGAGTTTCTAATAATTGAACTGCACCCATAAGAGTGTCTTCTTCCCACCACATTTCTGTTACCATATGAGAAACATTAGACAAACTAACAACAGCACTATCTGGGTGGTCAAGTTCGCCAGTGGCTCTTCTTTCACTTACAGCTTCTTCATATTTTTTAGCTTCTCTTTTTAATATGTTTAATGGATAAACTCTACCATTTCTATTTTCAGTATTTGCTTTTTGAAGAATACCCTTCATGACTATGGGTTTATTTTTTTCTTCAGCTTCTTTAATTAAGTTAGAATCTGCTTCAAAAGCATAAAACTCTGATATTACATATTTATCTGAATTGTTCATTTGTTATTAGTTTAATAGTATATTTAACACATATAAATAGTTTGAAAAAAATAGTTATACTTTTTTAATTAAAAAACTTGTTTTAATTAAAAATTATATATATTATTGTTATTGTGAAAAAAACAAATTTGATATTGAAAAAAAATGTTAAACATAAGTGAATTAATTTTAGAAAATAAGTCTAAAAAAAGAACAGGAAAAGAAATAAAAATTAAAGGAGAAGAGTTAGGCAATAATTCTGTAACTTGTAAAATAGGAGCTTCCTTTAAGAAAAAAGAACCAGAAACAATATACATAGAAATGAGTTTCTGGATAGATGTTAAGGATAAAGTGTCTAATAATGATAAATATTCATTTGTAGATTATGATTACCAATTGTCAAGAAATCTATCAAAAGAGTTGAATAAAATATATAGAAAAGATTTGAGGGATGTTTTAGAAAAAAATGAAATTTTTCCATATTATATAGATAACATTTATATATATAATTTTCCTGAAAACATAAAATATAACAATAAAAGAAGTTTTGTTTCTTTAGAGTTGAATTTACACACTTTAAATTGTGATGATAATATGATAAATAAATACTCTTTAAATAATAAGAAAGATAATTTAATATATGAAGAAGCTTTAATGGTTTGTAAAAAAATAGCTAATTCAGATTTATTAAAAGGAAATTTAGAATTTACTGTACATAAGAGTAAGAAAAATTAAACACTCACAACACCTTCTTCTTTTTCAAAATATAAAATAGTATTACCAGAACCGTCATCTAAAACTTTTGCATCTAAATCTTGAACGATTTTATTTTCAGCTGGGGTTGATGTGGAGAAAACCATTTTATCACCTTCTTCTTTTACAAACTTAACATCAGTTAATTGATTTTTATCTAAATCGTCCATAAACTGAACAAGAGTTACGCCTAGTTTTGGACTATAGTTTGGTCCTGGGTGTGAGTTTTCTTTTATAAATATTTTTATCTCTTCCGAAAGTATTTCTTTTATTCTTCTTTTAGATATTTTCATTTTTTATAAATTAGAAATTGTTGAATTAAGCTCAGAGCAATTTATTATCACTTCTTCTACATTATTTTTATTTATAGAATTTATAGAATTTAATTTTGATTTAAAATTTTCAAGTAATGATTCTGGTTGAGATTCATCTTCTAAAAGAGAGTTTATATTATATAAAGTATTTTCTTTTAAATCTTTAGCATAGTTAATTTTAACATCTTCACTAGACACTAATACTTTAAATAATTTTTTATCTTCTTCATTCAGATGGCTATATCTTTTGTTGAAATTGCTAACAGCATGTTCATTAACATATTTCCAAGAAAAAAGCTTAGGCATATCTTTTTTCTCCTCTTCTTCTCTTATTGCTTGAGGAATTTCTCTTTGTAAATAAGATAAAATATTTTCATAAGACTTGTGAGACTTGTTTACGTCTTTATATCCTATTGTAGATTCTGATTCTATTAAATTATGTATTGATTCATATAGTTCTTCAAAATTAGAATCTCCTTGAACATATTTTTCATCCAATATAAAAGTTCTTGTTTTTTTATTTACTTCAAGAATGTTTTGGAAAGAAACATTTTTTAAAGTAGACATATTTTGATTAATATATCGCTCTGCTAGTCTTTCATTTTCAAAGTGACCTTTTGTTAAGTTTTCAAAAATCATGTATTGAATTTTTAATAAAGGTTCTTCTTTTATTTTTTTTATAAACTTCTTTAAAGAATTTTCTTTTTTTGAATTTTTTGACTCACCAAGAATTTCTTTAACAGAAACTCTATATATAGTGTCTTTTATTGCGCCAAAATTTAAACTAATATTTCTCATTATAAATTATATTTACAAATAAATATGTAAGAAAATTATTAATTAACAGCAATTAGCTTATTTTCTTTATGTAATTGTTTATAAATATTTACTCTATCTTCAGTTACGCTTTTTAAACTATACTTATCTTTCACTAATTCGTATAAATTATTAGACATTCTTTCTACTTCAGAAGGGTTATCTATAAGATATTTAATTTTTTTGTGCCAATCTTTATGGTTTCTAGAATCTTTTATTAAAAATCCAGTCTCACCATCTTCCAATAACTCTTTATACACTCCATAGTCTTGAGCAATTAAAACCTTTTTAGTCATCCCAGCCTCAATAATTTTTAATTCAGACTTAACTCTATTAAAAGTATTTTTAGCAAGAGGAGCCAAACAAACATCACAATAATTATAATGCTTACCATACTGAGTTAAAGGAAGAGTCCATCTTCTTATATAGTTTAAATCTTTAGTTTCATTTTTATATTTTTCATTTTTATATTTCTTCAACCAAGATTCATATTCACTATCTACCGTTTTATAGTTGCTGGTAAATATTGCCTCAAACTTATTCCACACAGTTTCATGAGGCAATATTTTTCTAGTATTTTGCTTGCCTGTATCTCTGTTAATTTCAGTTACATGACCTCTAGTGTCAAATCCACATAAAATAAATTGATACTTATCTGATAAGTTAGAATCACTATTTAATCTGTGCATTGAATTTTCTAACACTTTCAAATCCTCCAAATGTGAAGAGCCTCCAATCCAAGAAACTCTTAGTTTATCAGTTTTTTCAACATCCTCTTTTTTCCACATTTTATGACCAGTATCAATTGCATTGGGCATAATTAAAACATTCTTATTATATTTCTTTATTTCTTTAGCAAAAAGCTCAGTAGTAGTAGTAACATAATCAGACATCTTCATTGTTTCTATTATTTTCTCACTTATCTTTTGCTCTTTAACAGCATGATACATAGGGTGAGTAGTTGGTGGCTCCCAATAATCATCTAAATCCATTATTAATGTAACGCCAGCATCCTTTAGTTCTTTAAAAATTTCGTTTATCCTTTCATGAGGACCAAGAGCTCTATGAAAATGAATTATGTCATATTTTTTAAGAGCATTTAAATCATTAAAGTTTATACTAGCATTGATTTTGACATCAAAATCATTTTTAAATTGTTTTTGTATTTCTTGTGCTGGCCATATTGAACGAAAGTGCCCAACTCCAGATAAGTCAGAAGGTTGAAAAAGTATTTTAATTTTATCAGACATAATTTAATTATATTATTGCGTGTGTTATATTTGTATTATTTGTGTTTATAGTTCCATAGAAATCATCATTTACCGTAACATTTGCATATCTTGTACTTAATCCTTCTTTTGGATAAAATCTTCCGTTATTATTTTCTTCAACGAGGGAACCTGATTGCATTGGAATATAAGAAGCATAAACAAGTCCTGCTTCCATGAAGGTGTTGCTCTTAATTCCTAATAATAATTTAGGAATTATTTCTAATAATAATTTAGAATTTTTCTTATTGTTTTTTAAAGAATTTATGTTTATTTCTCTTTCTATTTCAATGTTAAATTCTCCTAATAAATCAAGACCAATCCAGAAGTTATTACAAAATTTATAGTATAAACCTTTATTTAAATCTATATAATAATTTCCATTCTTCTCAGTAATAAAATTAATAAAACTTAAAACATTATTACTAAGAACACAATTTTCAGATTTAGAAAATGCCAACTCTTTATCATAAGACTTTTCTTTAAAATTGTTTGTAAAATTTTTTACTTTTAAGATAGACCAAGAACTATTATCTTCATCCCAAACTATAGCTTCTTGTCCATTGTTAATTATTAAAAAATTATTTTTATTTTTTTCTAATTTAATATTTTCTGCTATTTTAATAAATGGTAAATCAATATTCCCAGAAAAATCTAAATGAGAACCACCACCATGACTAATAGTTAATAGATTACCTGTACCACTATAGGTATCAATTACATCAGAGCCTAAAACATAACTATCATTAACGCCTGTTGTAGTTCCTGTAGCATAAAAATCTGACATACTATAGTTTTTTTATATATTTTTCAGCATCTTCTGCAGCCTTCTCAAAGTCAGATTTGTTTGTAGAATCAATTTCTAAAATTAAATCTTTAATATATTTATCAGTATAAGCTACTACGTATTCAAGTTTTAATTTAGAATTATCAAATTCTCTATCTACAGATATAAACCCCCTTCTTTCTTGCGAGTCCATAGATGCCGTTAATTGAGATTCTGACAAACAAGATTCACCAGGCTTTAGGATAATACCCTTAGAGTTCATAGATGATGTTTTGCAAGCAATTTTAACTGATTCATTTGATGTATTTGTTATTTTCCAAGTATTCATAGTTGTATAATTTATTTTGGTTAAAAATAGTTTTTTATAAGAAAAAGTAAATAATTAATTATTTATTTTTTAGGATTCAATGTAGATAACTTTATTGAATTCATTATATTAACTACAATATTAGATTTAAAGGTTTCTAAATCTTTTGATGAATGCTTTGAACTTAAGTTGAATTTATCATTTGTGCCCCTATAAGAAATTGAGGCAACCGTATTGGAGTTATCTGAAAATTTTACCGTTAATGTTAAATCAAACTCCTCTTCCAGCTCTTTTTCGTCTATTTCTCCATTTATTTTTATGTTTATAAATAAAGAATTTGCATCTAGTTTTGTAGAACTTTTTAAAAGATTTAAAGTTAAATTTTCTTTCTTTTTAATTTCATTATCTAAATCTGTCAATATATTAGAGCCTAAAACAAGTAAATAATCTTCAGAATACCAACCTAAAGTGTCATCATCACTCCTGCCAGAGTCAGATGTTAGCACTATTTCCTCTTCAGAAATTAAGCCAGCAAGAAATTTAATTCTATTTTTATAAGATTCATTAAGCATTTTTTTCTAATTCAATTTTACCGTGTAAATACTTTTTTATCAAATCTTCTACTGTATTTTTTAAGACTTCATTATATTCTTCTTTTGGTAAATTTTCTAGCCCTACATGTTTTCCATTAGACATATTTAGACCCATATCATCACTCATAGGTTGAGTAACATCTGTAATTGGAGCTATAGCATCTGTCATATTTGTTGGTGTAGAATCTTGTAAGTCTGGGTTTATGTCATTTTGAAAATTAGTTATTTCTTTATCTCCATTTACATCTTTTATTGTTGTAAGGTTTGAAGTGCCTTCAATAGGGTCAAAATCTATTTCCCCTACTTTCTCAAATTTAACAACATAAACTTCAGATTTTTTCTTAGCTTTATCTAGCCATAAATCTTTAATAGTAGTTTTTTCTTCTGGACTATTCATAAGGTTCATAGAAAGTCTAGAAAGATTCTCGGCACCAGAACTTAATTTACTCATATCAAAAACAAAAAGCTTTTCAGAACCCATATCTTCAAGAGCTTTAGGCATTTCTGGCTTATATTCTAACTCCTTTTCTTTTATATCAAGCTCTTCCTCTTTTCTTTTAAGCTCTTCTTCTTTTTCAGATAAATATTTCTCTTTACCTTTTAACTCTGCTTCTTTTTTATAAATTTCATCACTATCTTTAGTAAGTTATTGCTTCTGAACTTTCTAAAGAATCTCCTTCTTCATCTTCTGGCTTGGAAATGTCAACATTTACAACTTCACCTTCTTCTTCCTCTTCTTTAGGTTGAATGCCTTTATTCACTTCTTTTTTTATTTTATTTGAGATATTTTTTATGTCTTCTTCATTTATTTCAATTTCATTAAGACCTTTATCTGTAAGATTTTTTCTAATCATCTCTTCTAATTCACCTGTGGTAATCTTTGCCATTTTATTATTAGTTTATTTTTAATAAATATAAGCCAATTTTAACTTAAACACATTTTGACTAACTATTTATGATAAATATTTAAAATTTATGAGTAATCAAAAAAATTTACGAAAAAAAGGAAGAGGCAACGAAACTAAAGAATTTTTAAAAACAATAATAGGAGACATAAACTTTAAACCAAAAAATAAAAAACAACAAGAATTTTATGATTTAATTCAAGAAAAAGAAATAACAATATGCACAGGCCCAGCTGGGGTTGGCAAGTCTTATTTAACAGTATTAAAATCATTGGAACTTCTAGCTTCATCAGATAACGAATTTTATAAGATAGTAATAACCACCCCAGCAGTAGAGGCTGATGAAAAACTTGGTTTTCTACCTGGTGATATGTATGAAAAAATGTCTCCATATACTTTTTCAACTATATATTTAATGGAAAAGATAATAGGAAAAAATGCAACCAAAAACTTAATGGATAGTGAACATGTAGAAATTATGCCTTTAGCTTTTATGAGAGGCATAAATGTAGACAATTCAATATTAATAGCAGAAGAGTTTCAAAACTCAACAAAAAGACAAACAAAAACTTTATTAACTAGAATTGGATGGAAGAGTAAGTTTATAATATCAGGAGACTTAGAACAGTCAGATAGATATAATGATATAAGAGAAACTGGACTTTATGACGCTACAAATAGATTCAAAAACATAGAAGAAATAGGTTCTTTTATTTTTGAAGAAGTAGACATAGTAAGAAATCAAGTGATATCAAAAATACTAGAAACATATAAAAATGAATAATTTTATATATTTATATTTATAAATTAAAAATTTTAGTTATGATTATACAAAAAATGAAATGCCCTCAAGGGTGCGAAGAATCAACTTTTTTAGAAAGTGTAAAAACTGTAATAGATAATAATTCTAATTTGTTATTAGATTCTGAAAAACAATCTAAACAAGCTTCTAAAAGTGTAAAAGTATATACTTGTAATTGTTGTCACAATTCTTTTGAAATACCAGAAATAAATAATTCTAGTAGAATGGTTTTATGAAAATTAAACTTAAAATATTACCAAATAAAAAAGCCTCAATTTCTTGAGGCTTTTTTATTTGTATAAATTAATTATAATTCTAAAGTATTTTAATACCAGCCAATTCTCTCATTCTTTTTACTTCTTCAGAAATTACTTCTTCAGAAATTACTTCTTCAGAAACTTCTTCTTCAGAGATTGCTTCTTCATAAATACCCTCTTCAACTTCAGCAGGCTCTTCATCTCCAGGCTCTTCATCTCCAGGCTCTTCATCTCCAGGCTCTTCACCATCATCTTCAGACATGATTTCAGCAAGCATTTCTTCTAAAGCTTCTTCTGACATATATGATTCATCCTGTCCAGTAGAAATTTCTACGCCACCATCAGGGTCAACGCTAATCTCAGTTTCATCATTATCTTCAACTAATGCTCCACCTTTAAGGGTTACATTTTTATCATACATTGTACCTGCAGTATCGTTTGCGACATGTGTACCAGGTCCACCAGTTACTTCATTAATTTGAGATTGAACTTCATTAAGTTCGTTTTCTAGCTCAATTTTCCTTTTGAATTTTAAGGCCTCTTCTCTAATTATCTCTTTTAGTTCGTTTTTTGTGATTTTCATTTTTATAAATTTATTTAGATTTATTTGAGCCAGCTTTTTTCATTTCGGAAATAAATGCTGAAATTTCTTCTATTTTGTTTTTTAATTGTTTATTCTCTTCTTTTATTTTTCCAAGTTCAGTAAGTTCATCTTCATTTAATGAAGATTCTTCTTTTGCAGCCTTTCTAGCATCTTCAGCAGCAAATTCCTTCTCTAACTGAGCTACATAAGAAATGCTTGGAGTCTCTTTGAAGCCAGAGACGCTTTTATTAGCATCATCACCATCAAATCCAAACGTTCCAACAAAGTCTCTATTTTCATAAAGGCTTTTAAGTTCTTTGTTAAGTACTGTAATTTTTTTATAATATTCTTCTTTTTTAAGAATAAATTCAGCCTCTTCTTTAATAAGCTTTAAGATGTTTTTTTTATCTATTTTTTTTGAGCCCTTTTCCATTTTATATTTTTTGTTGTAAAAGTTGTTAATTTTAAAATAAATAGTATAAAAAAATTTCTTTTTTAATTATTCATTTATTTTTTTAAAATAATTACATATATTGCATACAATATAACTATTATACATTATAAATATGAAGAATAAAATAAAAATCATAGTCCCATTCTATAATCCAGGAAAATTCTTAGACAGATGCGTTAATTCCTTACTAACTCAAGATTATGACAACTATGAAATACTTTTTATAGACGACTTTTCTTCTGATGGTTCATTTAATAAAATACCAGCCGTAAAATATAAAGGAGATGAAAATGGAGATTTATTAAAAGATGAAAGTGGAGAACCAGTTATAGAGTCAAAACATCCATTGTTGGACAAGACTAAATGTCAAAACATATTAGCATGGCGCTCTAATGAAAGAGTTACAGCCCTACCTAATCTTCATAATGGAATTATGAAATTTGCGACAGACCCAAATGATATAGTTGTTATAGTGGATGGTGACGATTGGTTATTTAATAAAAAAGCTTTATCATATATAAATGATTTTTATAACAAAAATAAAGAATGTTGGATGATGTATGGTAGCTCTAAGTGGACAGACAATAGACCTTGTTGCGCTAGAGAATATACTGAAGAAGAATTTAAAAACTTAAGAAAGGCACCTTTCAAAATATCTCACATAAGAACTTTTAGAGCAGGATTATATGCAAATGTTGCAGAACAAGATTTTGACTTTAATTGTATGAAAGATAAAAATGGAGAATGGTACAAAATGACATATGATGTTGCAATGTTTTTACCTATGCTTGAAATGGCTGGTAAAGAACATGTTTTTTATAATGATACTCCACTATATGTTTACAATAGGGACAACCCTATATCTGATGATAAAGTGAATCAAGAATTACAATGGAGTATTCATTCAGAAATTCTAAACAAAAAACCTCTAAATAGAATAAGTACATACAAACTAGAAAAAATAGAATCAAATGATTAACGGAATAGTATTCAGCAAAGATAGAGCTTGCCAATTAAACTTATTATTAAGCAGCCTAGAAAAAAATGCAAAAAATATATTTGAAACAAAAGTAATATACACTTCTTCAAATCTAGAGTTTGAAGAGGGTTATGAAAAGTTAATAAACCAATACCCAGAAGTAAAGTGGATAAAAGAATCTTCTAATTTTAAAGAAGATGTTTTAAATTCAATTCAAAATACTGAAAGTGATTATACTTGTTTTTTTACTGATGATGATATAGTATACAGAACATTAAATGAAGATGATTTAACTTCTAAGTTAAAAGAAGATAAAGATGCTTTTTGTTTTTCCACTAGATTAGGACTAAATACAAACAAGTGCTATACAATGAAATGTGATAATGTTATTAGGCCAAGTTTCGAAGATGAAAAATTTATTTCTTGGGACTGGAAAATTCACTATATGGATTTTGGATATCCACTTTCTGTTAATGGCCATATTTTTAGAACCAAAGAAATACTTAAACTTACAAAAAAAGTATCTTTTGAAAATCCAAATACATATGAGGCTAGTCTTCAAATTTTTGATAATTTTCCTAGAAATAAAATGTGGTCGTATAAACACAGCGCTTCAGTCAACGCCCCAGCCAATATAGTTGAAAGCGAACTTAAAAATAAAGAAGATGAAGAGCGTGAGTTCGAAATAAAAGAGTTAAATGAAAGTTTTTTATCTGGGGAGGTAATTGAATTAGATAAAATTGACTTTTCAAACATAGTAGGTTGCCATCAAGAATTAGAGCTTCCATTAACAAAGCTAGAATTAAAAGAACAATAATATGAAGCCAATCATAGTACATTATATTAACGTAGGAAACTTGGACAATGGAGATATTCGTCAATATATAGAAAGAATTAGAGACATGTGCACATATGATGGTGAGTATCATTGTATATTCATGCCAGTTACAGATAGAGAAACTCAAATTGATTGTTTAAATCCAGTAACATCAAGAGAGGTTCATGGAAAAAAAGTTTTTTTAGACAAATTAAATTATCTAAAACATAGAACAGAAGAGATAGTTCAAAAATTTCCTTTCACAAACAGAAACATACTTTTAATTGAAAAAATATGAAAATAGGATTAGTAGTTATAGCAACTGGTAAGTACACTCAATTTATACCACCTTTATTTAAGTCTGTAAAAAAACACTTCATGAAAGGTCATGAGGTTAAAGTTTTTGTTTTTACAGATGGAAAAATACCAGAAAATGACATGGTTAAAAGGGTTGAACAAGAGCATTTAGGGTGGCCAGGAGCCACTTTAAAAAGGTATCATATTTTCGATAAAAATAAAGATGTTTTATCTGAAATGGATTATTTATTTTATTGTGATGCTGATATGAGATTTGTTGGAGATGTTGGAGATGAAATATTGCCAGAAGAGGACTCCAATGGATTAGTTGGAACAGAACATCCTGGTTTTCACGGTGGAAGAAGAGGTACTTATGAAACTAGAAAAGAATCAACCGCATACGTATCTCCAGAAGAGGGTAGTGTATATTATGCAGGAGGATTTAATGGAGGACATTCAGAAGCTTTTTTAAAAATGTCAAAAACAATAAAAGAAAGAGTTGACAAAGATTTAGAAAAAGATATTATAGCAATATGGCACGATGAAAGTCAAATGAATAGATATTTTATCGATAATCATCCTAAAATATTAAATCCAAGTTATTGTTATCCTGAATCTTGGAGCATTCCATTTGAAAAAAAATTATTAGCATTAGATAAAAATCATTCAGAAATAAGAGGATTATGAAAATAAGATGCAACTCAAATTACGGCTTTAATTTAGCTCAATATGATGTAAGTAAAAGTGTTGAATTGTGGATTGACACATTTGATAGAATAGATGTAAGTAGAGCTCAAAAAAAAATATTTATAGCATTAGAGCCTGAAGAAATAATTAATTTAAATGAACATATTGAATATTTTAGTAAAGCTTTTAATTTCATTTTAACTTATGATGAAGATTTGCTAAATAAATTAGATAATGCTGTTTTGTTTGAATTTGGAACAAAGTGGGTAGAATTAGATGATTATAAAAAATTAAAAAAAGAATTTAGCGTATCTAATGTTTGTGGAGGAAAGTCAATAACAAAATTTCATAAATTTAGACACAAACTTTGGTTATCTCAAGAAAAAATTAATATTCCAAAAAAATTCTTTTTAAGTAAACATGGAGGACCAAGGCTTTTTGATGGAAATGAAATACTTAAAGATTCTAAATTACCAATGTTTGAAAGTATGTTTCATATATGTATTGAAAATGTACCGAAGAGATATTTTTTCACAGAAAAACTAATAGACACTTTATTATGTAAAACTATTCCAATTTATTGGGGGTGCACAAATATAGATGAGTATTTTAATTCTAAAGGAATGATATTAGTTAATAGTGTGGAAGATATAATAAAAGTTTGTAATAATTTAACTGAAAAAGACTACTATGATAGAATAGAATATGTTGAAGAAAATTATAAAAAAGCTTTAAATTGGGTTAATCATTCTGAAAGAATTTATAATAAAATAAAAGAATTGATATGAAGTTACATTTGGGTTGCGAAAAAAAGAAGATAGGGAATTAATGAGCTTAAATATAGAAGTTACTAAAAAGTTTAATATGGTATCAGTATTGTTGGCAGTATATAATGGAGAAAGGTATTTAAGGCGTTCTATTGAATCTGTCTTAAATCAAACATATGAAGACTTTGAATTATTAATAGGATTTAATGGAACGATAGATAAGAGTAAAGAAATAGTTTCTGACTTTAAAGATAAGAGAATAAAAATATTTGATTATGGAATGAATGCTGGAAAATCTAAGACTCTAAATAAAATGATTAAAAAAGCAAAAGGAGATTGGATTGCAATTCAAGATGATGACGACATTTGGCTTCCAAAGAAATTAGAAATTCAAATGGAAATTGCTAAAAAAGAAGAGCATGATGTTATAGGTTCTAGAATATTTTATTGCAATGAATTAGATAGAATAACTGGTATGCCTAATATATCATTAAATCATGAGGAGATAGTCTCACGCTCTTTAAATGGAGATAATCAAATACCTAATACATCTGCTATATTTAAAAAGTCAGATGCTAAAGATGTTGATTATTGGGACGAAAGTTTAGCAGGTATAGAAGATTTTGACTTTTGGTTGAAATTAATAAAAAAAGGATGTATATTTGTTAATGTAAAAAAACAACTAGTTTTACATAGAGTTCATGATAAAAGTAACTTTAACACAAATACTTACAACGTAAAAGAACTAATAGAAAAATATAAATAAATGGTTAATTTATTTTTTACATATACAAATAGAGGACCAGGTAAAGTGGTAAATAATCTAATTGACGGATTAAACAGAATTGAAATAGAACATTTAAAAAATCCTACAATTTTAAAAGATAAAGACTATAAATTATTTTTACAAAATCACAAATTAATGAAAACTTCTTTAATAGAAGGCTCTATAATTGGTCCAAATATATGTACACTTCCAATTGATAACAATGTTGTTATGGAACAGAAATATAAAAAAATTTTAGTTCCATCTGAATGGGTAAAAAATAAATACAAAAAATGGATATCGGAAGATAAAATCGAAATTTGGCCTGTTGGAGTTGATGTTGAAAAGTTTGAAGATTATTCAAATAAAGAAAAAGATATTGATTTTTTAATTTACTTCAAAAGAAGGGATGAAGAAGATTTAAATTATGTTACTAATATGTTGATTAAATTAGGACATACTTTTCAAATAATTAAATATGGAACCTATAAAGAGAGTGAATTCATTCAGATGATGAAAAAAGCAAAATTTGCTTTTATTATAGACAGTTGTGAAAGTCAAGGTCTGGCTATTCAAGAAATAATGAGCTGCAATCTTCCTTTATTTGTTTGGAATGTTAAAATATGGAAGGATAGGGGCGAAAAATATGAAGTACCAGCTACATCAATACCTTATTGGTCAAATATATGTGGAGAAGTAATTTACGAAAAAGATGAAATAAAAGAAAAATTATCTTTATTTTTAAAAGATTTTAAAAATTATAATCCTAGAAAATATATATTAGAAAATTTAACATTAGAAAAACAAGCTAAAGAAATAATAAAATTATTTGAAAAATGAAAAATATAACTCTTTTTATTAATACAGCTTTTAATGTATCAGATGTTAATTTAATAAAAACTTCAAAAGGAGAAACTAGGATTAATCAATATAAAGAAGGAATATCTAGACTTTTTGAGGTAAAAGATATATTTTTAAATTGTAATTTGATTTTATCAGATAATACTATATCTAATATAAAAGAGATTGATGAAAGAATTTTAAATTCAATTCCATTGGAGTCAGTTAAGTTTAATCTAAAAAAAGATAACTATTATGGCTCTAAAAATAAAGGAGCTGGTATTATAACTTCTTGGATGAGAAGTGCTGACGACATAAAAGAGAATGAATATTTTTTACACTTTGAACCAAGATTGTTTTTAAGAAATTTTGATTTTATTGAAGATTTTATTAAAAATCCAAGAAACCTTTTTACTTTAAATCCTAATAAAACACATTTTAATACTGGTCTTTTTGGAGCAAGTTCTAAAGATATAATTTCTTTCTGTAATTCAATTAATTTAGATGTTATGGTTGAGAATTATATATCTATTGAAGATATTATTTATCAATATTTTAAACAAAAAAATATAAAATTTTATACCAAAAAAGAGATGGGCGTAATATGGCACGACTCTTATAAAAATTTAAAGCTTGATATGTAATAAAAAAATACATATATTTGTTTTAAATTATATTAAAAATGAAATCCTCTTACGTTAAAAATAATTTTGACTTAGTTTTCAAAACTCTTTGTGCAACAATTACTCCAAAGAAAATAGTCGAATTCGGAATATTAGATGGCTATTCTTTAAAGGCATTTATTGATTCATCTGGGAGTGACTGTCTTATTGAGGCTTATGATTTATTTGATGAATTCCCATATAATGCTGCTGATTGGGATGTTATTAATAAAAAATATAATGGAGATAATGTGTCCATACATAAAGCTGATTTTTATAAAGGAGTAAAATTGTTTTCAGATAATAGTGTTGATATAATGCATATAGACATCGCAAATGATGGAGATGTATATGAATTTGCAATAGAAAATTATATGAAAAAAATATCAAATGGTGGGGTTATGATTTTTGAAGGAGGCTCAACTGAAAGAGATGAATATGATTGGATGGATAAATATAATAAGAGAAAAATTAATCCTTATTTAAAGAGTATTGAAAATAAATACAACATAACTGTTATAGATAATTTTCCTTCTTTAACTATAATAAAAAAATAAAAACTATGAAAAAACCAGAAAATATTATACCACTTTTTAAAGTTTTTATGAGCGAAGATGTGTTAAAGCCCTTAAACAAAGTTTTAATGTCTGGATTCATTGGACAAGGTTCTAAAGTTGATGAATATGAACAAATGTTAAAAACATATTTTAGAAATCATTTATTAGCAACTACTAATGCAGCAACGTCTGCAGCTCATCTTGCTTTTAGATTATTAAAAGATAAAAAGAAAGGTATAGAAATATTTCAAGGCTTTGGTTCTACTTCTAAATCAAGATGGCCTGGCATTCAAGAAGGCGATGAAGTTTTGGTAACTCCACTCACTTGTACTGCAACCAATTGGCCTGCACTAGCAAATGGGATGAAATTAAAATGGGTTGATGTAGACCCAAATACATGTAATATGGATTTGGACGACCTTGCCAGAAAGATTACTTCTAAAACTAAAGTTATATTACCTGTTCATTGGGGAGGATATCCAAATGATTTAGATAAACTTAAAGAAATCCAAGATAAAGCTGAAGCTATGCACGGATTTAGACCAGCAATTATAGAAGATTGTGCTCATTCGTTTGGGAGTGAATATAAAGGTAAAAAATTAGGAAATCATGGTAATATTTGTTTTTACAGCACTCAAGCAATAAAGCATTTTACAACTGGTGATGGTGGTTTTCTTATTCTTCCACATAAAGAACTTTACGAAAGGACAAAAACTCTTAGGTGGTTTGGAATTGATAGAGAAACAAACTCAAAAGATTTTAGATGTGAAGATGACATTTCTGAATGGGGATATAAATTTCACATGAATGATATAAATGCGACAATAGGATTGAATAACTTTCCTCATGTACAAAAAGAAGTTATCAATAAACATATTGATAATGCTGAATATTATAATGAAGTACTAAAGGGTGTTAATGGAGTAACTTTAATGGAAAATAAGTCTGACAGAAAATCTTCTTATTGGATTTATACTATAAAAGTTAAAGATAGAGATAAATTCATGCAACACATGAGAGAGTGTAATATTATGGTTAGTAGAGTTCATGAAAGAAATGACAAGCACTCATGTGTAGAAGAATTTAAGACTCAACTACCTAATCTAGACAAGTTAGTAGAAGAAATGATTTGCATTCCAAATGGATGGTGGATAACCAAAGAGGAAAGAGAATATATAGTAAAGTGCATAAAAAAAGGATGGTAAATAAATGATAATAATTACATGAACTTGGAAGAAAGTAAAGACAAAGTAAAAAAAGTTCTATTATTAATGGGACAACATAGAAGTGGTAGCTCTGTTTTTACAGGTATGCTAGAAATTTTTGGAGCGTATCTTGGAAGAAATATAGAAATGTCTCCAAATAAATGGAATGAAAAAGGATATTTTGAAAATAGAGATTTGTATGTTATAAATGAAAAGCTTCTCACTTTACTAAGGTCTAGTTGGGATGATTGTTCTGAAGTTAATTATGATGCAATATCAAAAGAGCAAAGAGAGGAACAGGTAAAAAGAATTAAATCTACCATAATTCAAGATGTTAACAATTCTGAAACAGGACTATTTGTAGCAAAAGACCCAAGAATATCAATGCTTCTTCCTTTTTATTTAGAAGCACTAAAAGATACGAATATAGAGGTTGAGCTTATGTTCACTACAAGAAGCGATAGAGAAATAATTGATTCTTTAGAAAGAAGAAATAAGTTTAATCGTTCAAAAACCTTGAAGCTTATAGATAAGCATGAAAGGTATGCCAAAGAGAATGCTAAAGATATGAATATAACATATCATAATTTCGAAAATTTATTTTACGATACAAAAAAGTATTTCAGTCAATTAAATTCAATGATGAATTTGAATTTGAACATAAATGAAAAAACTATAAAGAAAGCTGAAGGACTTTTAGAAAAGAAACTTAAACATCATAATTCAGATAAAAACTGTAAAATAATTGCTACATATTTTGGACCTAGAAGGAATAAACCAAATGGAATTGAACAATCAATAAATTTTTGGGAATCAAAAGTTTTAAAATTTGAATATGACATAGACCCAGGAGTTCAAGTTGATAATATTGTTGTAAATCATCATTTTGGAAATGAAAAGGTAGAAAAATTTTTAGAGAAAATTGACGGAAGACCAACTAGAAGAGGAATAATAAAAGTTTATAACAGAGAATGGGAAGAAGGAGTTGGAGGAAGTTTTCTTTCATTTGGTAGAGGTTTTGAAAAATTTAAAAAAGATTATAAATATTGGTTTTTTACAGAAGATAATGTTATTATGATAAGGAAAAATTATTATAAAATAGCATTATCGCAATTAAAGAAAAATATAGAAAAAAAAGTCGCTTTTATTTGTTGTATGAGGTCAACCGCTTTAGAGAAGATGCCAGAAGATAAAAAATGGTGTCATGGAGGATGTGGACTAACTACAAGAGAAAGGTTGGAGGAAATCCATGAAGAACTTGGATGCCTACCTCATTCAAAGATGAAAATACCAAAACATATAGAAAAGAAAATATTTGAAGATGACTTAACTGCGTTTAAAATAAAAACAGAAATAAATACTACAGACAATTCTTGGTATAGAGAATTTTGCCAAGAAGGAGAGATACAATTTACTAATCAATTTTTTATAAGAGGATATAAACTTATGGAGATTGTTTCTGAAGAAAAAGTTGTTATGTGGCACGAATATAAATATTAATTATGATTAAATAAACAATATATTATAAATAAATTATGAAAAAAGTTTTAATTACAGGAGCTGCAGGATTTATAGGCAGTAATATGGTAAAGTTTTTATTAGAAAATACTAACTATCATATTGTTGGTGTAGATAATTTCCAAGGAGGAACTTCTAATCAAGAGTTTATTGAAAATCTTTATATTAAAAATAAAGATAGATTTAATTTCTTGGTAAAAAACTTTAGTGAAGTTGATATGTTAGATATTGATATTGTGTATCATTTTGCAGCTACCCCTAGAGTTCTTTTTTCTGTAGAAAATCCAATAGATACTAATGAAAACAATGTAAATAACACATTAAAATTATTAAATAATTGTAAAAAAGGTGGAGTTAAAAGATTTATTTTCAGCTCCTCTTCATCTGTGTATGGAGAAATAGGTAGTTTCCCAACAAAGGAAAGTCATATAAAAACTCCAAAATCACCATATGCTTTACAAAAATCTATTATAGAAGATTATTGTAGATTATGGTCTGAACTGTATGATATGGACACAGTATGCTTAAGATATTTTAATGTATACGGCCCAAATCAATATGCTATGAATGCATACTCTACAGTTATAAGCGCTTGGATACGAGGATATATTGAAAATGAAAGTATTAGATTGGACGGTGATGGAAGTCAAAGTAGAGACTTTACTTATGTTACTGATGTTTGTAATGCAAATTATATAGTTGGTGAAAGTAATGTTAGTTTTAATGGAAAGTGTTTAAATGCTGCAGGAGGAAATAATTATTCTTTAAATGAAATAAAAAATATAATAGAAAATTTATCTGACAACAGACCAAATATTGATAGAAAAGAAACTAGAGCAGGAGATGTTTTAAAAACTCATTCTAATTCAGGTGAACTTGGAAAACTTGGATTTAAAACAAAAGTAAATCTAAATGATGGAATGAAAACAACTTACGAATGGTATAAAAATAATTTATAAAATGAAAGAAAAAATAAATATTAATGAAAGATACTTTGAAAAAGAAGAAGTAAGAACTAATAGCAAACCATATGATGCTTATTATGATTGTTTAAATTCAACTTTTGATTTAAATAATACAAATAGCTTTTGTGACATAGGATGTGCTACTGGTTTGTTGATGAAAAAAATTAATGAAAACAATAAAAGCATAAACCTTTTAGGTGTAGATTATTTTCAGTGGCATAAAGACAGTTCAAGCGACCTTATAAAGGATAGTATTATTATTCATGATTTAAGAGATGCTTTACCAATATCTGAAAAATATGATATAGTTAATTGCACAGAGACTGGTGAGCATATTGATAAAGCTTTTCAAGATGATTTTATAGAAAATTTAAAATCAATTTGTGGTAAATATTTAATTATATCATGGTCTGATACTGGTGGAGAGAATGATAGAAAAAATGATACTCACATTCAACATTTAAATCCTATGTCTAGTGGAAGTGTAAATGAGTTATTAATTAAACATGGATTTAAAAAAAATAATGAACTAACAGAAAAATTCATAAAAGAATCTAATAAGAATAGTAACTTTAATTTCTGGTGGAGGAAAAGTTTAGGAGTTTGGGAAATAAATTAATAATTCTAAGTTAAAATCAATTATTAATAAAGATTTTTCTTTTACAACATTAAAAAAGGAATAGAAGAAACTTGTGAATGATATAAAAACAATGCATAATGTATTTAGATAAATATAAAATAGAAGGAGCAATCAATAATGACACTAATGAATGTTTTAGTAAAGAAGAAACTTATCCAAATTTTCAAGAAAATCTTAATAAATTCAAAGAAGATTTAGTATCTATGGTTGACAATAAAGAGAATAAAAGTTTCTTTAAATTTGGAGATGGAGATTATTTTTTTTTAAAGGCTAAATCAGTAGGTTCAGCAGGAGTTGGGAAAAGAGCTATTGGAAAATCATATTCCGAAATCAATCATAAAGAGTTTGTTAATGGAGCTAAATTAAATGATTTTTATACATGTGAATTATACGAAAGAAATAGAAAGTTATTTAGCGAAGTTTTACAAAATATAAAAATTAATTATCCTGCAGAATATGGATATGGATTAGTTGCAAACAAATGGTTCTTCAAGACATTTAAAGGTCGTATTGGTATTATAGGAGCAGACTCTAAGGTAGAGATAATAAAAAATCTTATGAATCAAAAAGAGTATCAAGAGTATTTGGGATTAGAAAAGTTTAATGATTATATTAAAATTCCTCAAAAATTTGCATGTGATGATATTGATAAAACGGAAGGCATGGTTGAACAACAATTAAAAAACTCTACATCAGATATTTTCTTAGTAGGTATTGGTCATGTTAAATCTGGATTAATGCATAGATTAAAAAAACATAAGAAAGCTATATATTTAGATGTTGGAAGTGGGATAGATGCTATAGCTGGCATCATTGATATAGGTAGGCCTTATTTTGGAGATTGGACTAACTATAAGTTAAGAGACTATAATTATTCGGAAGTTGACTATTTAGCATATACAGGAAAAGGTAAGCATATAACACTAGATTAAATGAATAAAGTATCAATAAAACTTCAAGGAGGATTAGGAAATTTTTTGTTTCAAATATCTTGTGCTTACTCATATTCTAAAAAACATAATAAAGAACTTGTTTTAAATAAAGAAGGTTCTCTTATTGTTCATGGTGGAATCGATTCTTATTTGGGCAATATTTTTAGTAAGATACATTTTTCACAAGAAGTTGTTAATTTCAATTCTTATTATACAGAGCCTTCATCTTTAAATTATAATGAAATTCCACACTTAAATGGAAATGTTTTTTTATCGAGCTATTTCCAATCTGAGAAATATTTTGAGTATTATAAAAAAGAAATTCAAAATATCTTTATGCCTAAAAAAAATATTATTTTAAAAGTGAAAGAACAAAATTGTTTGAGTGATTTAAAAGATAGATGTGTCATCCACGTAAGAAGAGGGAATTATGTAAATATTGGCCATTTTTTAGGACTTGATTACTATAAAGTGTCAATAGACCAAATGAAAAAGTTTGGGGTTAAAATCTTTCATATTGTTTCTGATGACATTAATTGGTGTAAAAAAAACTTCATTGGTGATGAATTTATTTTTTCTAAAAACAAAAATGATATTGAAGACCTTTATTTTATGACACTTTTCAAAAATATAATAATAGCAAACAGTAGCTTTAGTTGGTGGGGTGCTTATTTGGGTGTAGAAAAAAGGGTGCTATGTCCAAAAGTCCCATTTAAAGACTTAGTTGACTTTAGCGAATATCACTTAGAGTCATGGATAAAAATCGGTGACTTAAATTAGTATGGTAAAATTATTTACTTTTAAAGAACTTATTATTATATTAGGTTATAATATTTATCTGAAATCATAAAAATTTTAATTTTGTTTTAATGAAAAAAATAATCGTAACCACAACCGTTAGCCCAGTTCTTGAGGCATCTGAAAAATACTCTAAAATGGATAATAAAAACCTAGAAGATAGTATTAAAAGTATATTAAAAAGATTATAAGCTATGAATGAAGTATCATCAAAATTAATGGGCGGACTTGGAAACTGTATGTTTCAAATAGCTACAGCATATGCTTACGGAAAAAGATTCAATAAGCACGTTGGATTTAACGGTAGGGAGCTAACAGTGGTTCATCAGCATGTAGCAACTTATGATAACAATGTCTTTAAAGATATTGATTTGAACTGTTTACCTAAAAACAAGAATATAACACAAGTTAATGAAAACGGGTTTCATTATCAAGAAATACCAGAATTTTCAGATATAGATGTTCTTTTATATGGATATTTTCAATCTGAAAAATACTTTAAAGACTGTGAAGGTGAAATAAGAGAAATGTTTATGTCATATGACATTAATATGGATGATGAAACAAAAGAGTTGCTTAAGGGTGACAATACTTGTTCAATACATGTAAGAAGAGGCGATTACCTTAATTCTCCAAATCATCATCCAACTCAGAATATGAACTACTATATGAGAGCTGTTAAGAAAATGCCAAAAGACTCTGTATTTTTAGTTTTTTCTGACGACATTCAATGGTGTAAGAAAAATTTCCCAAATATACCAGAAAAATTTATATTCATAGAAGGAAATAAAGACTATGAAGACTTGTACATAATGAGTCATTGTAAAAATAATATAATATGCAATTCAACATTTAGTTGGTGGGCAGCTTGGCTTAATGGTAATGAAAATAAAATTATTATAGCACCAGATACTTGGTTTGGATTAGCTTATGTTAACTGGAATACAAATGACCTTTATTGTGAAGGTTGGATTAAAATATAAAAATGAATAAAAGAGTATTAGTTACAGGTGGAAGTGGAATGGTTGGCAAATCTCTTAAAGAGATAATGCCAGAAGCTATATATTTATCTTCATCAGATTTTGACCTAACAAAAGAACTTGATGTTGAAAGAATGTATGTCTCATATAAACCAGATGTTGTTATACATTTGGCAGCTAAAGTTGGAGGAATTATAGACAACATAAATAAGCCATCTGAATATTTTGTAGATAACATTATGATGAATACTTTGTTGGTAGATTATGCTTATAAATTTAAGGTAAGTAGATTTATTGGAGCATTAAGCACATGCATATATCCAGATAAAACAGATTTGTATCCAATGACTGAAGACGCACTTCATATTGGCCCTCCTACTCCTACAAACTTTTCTTATGGTTATGCAAAAAGATGCCTAGCTGTACATGTTGATGCTTGTAATAAACAATATGGTACAAAATATCAATACTTAACTCCTTGTAATTTATATGGAGAATATGATAAGTTTGGAGAAAATAGTCATTTTGTAGCAGCTTTAATAAAAAAAATTCACGAAGCTAAGATTGCAGGAGAAGATAAGATAACCCTTTTTGGAACAGGTACGCCTCTTAGGCAATTTATGCATTCAAGCGACCTTGCGAGAGTTATTAAAATGTGTTTGGATGAAGATGTTTGTGATAGTTTTAATGTTGCAACAGAGCAGAACATATCAATTAATGATATAGCAAAAATTGCTCTTAAATCTTGTGAGGCTGAGCATATGAAAATAGAATACGATTCAACAAAGCCAGATGGTCAATTTAGGAAAGATGTATCTGTCGCAAAATTAAAATCTATATTCCCTAATTTTAAAACAATAGATTTATGTAATGGTATAAAAGATGTTTATAAAAAAAGGTTTATTTAATATGTAAATCATTATTTTTATTGTTTACAATTTATGTTTTTTTGTTTATTTTGTAGTAAAATAAATAAAATGATTAAACTAGTAAGTGATACTATAGATAGGTCTGATATAAACGCTTTAATAGATTGGTTATCTCAAGAAGAGATACCAAGATTAACTAAAGGCGAATTGACTTGGGAGTTAGAAAAGAAATGGGCAGAAAAAATAGGAACTAAATATTCAGTATTTGTCAACTCTGGCTCATCATCTATATTATTAACGTTAGCAACATTAAAAGAAACTAATAGATTAAAGAATTTAAAAATTGTTGTTCCTGCATTAAGTTGGGCGACAGACGTTAGCTCTCCTATGTTATTAGGATATGACACAATAATGTGTGACTGCAATTTAGAAGATTTATCTTGTGATTTAGATAAGTTAGAAAAGTTGTTTATAAAAGAAAATCCATCTGTATTCATCTTAGTATCACCTTTAGGTTTAGTGCCGAACATGAAAAAAGTTATGGAGCTTTGCGAAAAGTATAGCGTATTACTATTAGAAGATGTTTGTGAAAGCATGGGTTCTAAATATCAAGGCAAATATTTGGGCTCATTTGGTTTTGCATCTTTTTTTTCTATGTATTTTGGCCATCACCTATCAACTATAGAAGGTGGATTTATCAACACTAATGATGAAGGTTTTTACCATCAACTATTAATGATGAGAAGTCATGGTTGGGATAGAGATTTGCCTAAAGAAGTTCAAAAAGACATTAGAGAATCATATGGTTGTTCTGATTTTAGTGGTTTATATAATTTTTATTTACCAGGAATGAATCTTCGTTCTACAGATTTGCAAGCATTTATAGGCTTGAGAGCTATTGATAAATTAGATAGCTATTCCAAAGTAAGAAGAGGCAATTTTAAAGAATACTTAAAAAAAATTAAAACTAACTCAATTGATTTAAATGAAAGAGATGGTGATTTTATTTCTAGCTTTGCTATACCTTTTGTACATAGTAAAAGAGATGATATTATACGCGATTTAATGGATGAAAACATTGAAGTTAGACCTCTAATTGCTGGCAATATGGCAAATAAGCCCATGTGGAAAGGTAGTAAAGAAAATTTGCAAAACTGTGACCTAGTAGATGAGTTTGGATTTTATGTTCCTAATCATCAAGATTTAAAAGAATCAGACATAAGTAAAATAGTAAATATAATTAATAGATATGAGTAAAAAAGCATTTATCACGGGAGTAAACGGACAGGATGGTTCTTATTTGGCAGAACTTTTACTTGAAAAAGGATATGAAGTTCATGGAATGATTAGAAGGTCAAGCTCTTTTAACACTAAACGTATTGACCACATAATAGATGTTGACCCTAATTTTAAATTTCATTATGGAGATGTTACAGACCCACTTGTTATGTCTAATCTTATTTCTAAAATCCAACCAGATGAAATATACAGCTTAGCAGCACAGTCACATGTAAAAGTTTCTTTTGAACTTCCTTATTATACAGCACAAACAGATGCGTTGGGAACTCTTACTATATTAGAGGCAATGAAGAATCATTGTCCTAATGCAAAATTTTATCAAGCATCTACTTCTGAGCTATATGGAGGTATGGACTATAATATGCCAAAAAATGGATATACAGAAGAATCTAAATTTCACCCAAGAAGTCCATATGGAGTTGCAAAACTTTATGGTTTTTGGATTGTAAGAAACTATAGAGAAGCCTATGGATTATATGCTTGTAATGGAATACTTTTTAATCACGAAAGCGAAAGAAGAGGAGAAACTTTTGTTACAAGAAAAATCACAATTAATCTTGCAGAAGTTGCTTGTGAAAAAAGAAAAGTTTTAAAAATAGGAAATCTTGATGCAAAAAGAGATTGGGGACATGCAAGAGATTATGTAGATGGTATGTGGAGAATGCTACAGAGAGATGAGCCAGAAGATTTTGTTTTATCAACTAATAAAACACATTCTGTAAGAGATTTTATTGAAGAAATAGTTCCTTTTTTAGGTTATGATATTGTTTGGAAAGGCAAAGGAGTAAATGAAAAGGGTTATGATAAAGTAAGTGGAAAACTTTTAGTTGAAGTAGATGAAAAGTATTTTAGACCATCTGAAGTAAATGTTCTTTTAGGAGATTACTCTAAGGCAAAAGAAAAATTAGATTGGACTCCCAAAATAGAATTTAAAGAATTGGCAAGACTTATGATTGAAAGTGATAAATCTAAATTGGAAAAAAAAGGCTATCAATTTTATGAAACAACCAGAAAATAAAAACATATTAGTAACTGGAGGATTAGGTTATATAGGAAGTAATACTGTTGTTAAATTACTCGAAAATGGATACAACCCCATTATAATGGACAATCTTTCTAATAGTGATTTTTCTAGATTAAATGAATTAGAAACTATAACTAATTCACAAATTCATTATTATGATGGAGATATAAGAGCGCCTAAAAGCTTTAATAACTTATCATATATAATGAAAAAATATGACATAGATTCTGTTATGCATTTTGCTGCAGACAAATCAGTTAATGAATCTGTAAATAATCCTTTAAAGTATTATAACAACAATATAAGTGGAACTATTTCTTTATTGGAAATGATGAAAAAATATAATGTTAAAAATATGATATTTTCTTCTTCATGTACTGTTTACGGACAGCCAGACAAATATCCTGTTTGTGAGGAAAGTCCAATAAAGCCAGCAGAAAGTCCATATGGCGAAACTAAACAAGTGTGCGAAAATATATTAAAAAACACTTCAGAAAAAGAAGATATAAACGTAGTATCTTTAAGGTATTTTAATCCGATTGGATGTCATGAATCTGGACTATTATCAGACAAGCCAAAAGGTATACCAGAAAATTTAATGCCATATATAATTGGTGTATTAAAAAAAGAATATGAATATTTAAGAGTTTTTGGAAATGATTACAATACCAAAGACGGGACTGCAATAAGAGATTATGTAGACGTTTCAGACTTGGCCGAAGCTCACGTTAAAGCTTTAGGTATTGTAAGTAAAAACAATTATCAAACTATCAATGTAGGTTCTGGGTGTGGATATTCAGTTATGGAAATAGTTGAATGTTTTAAAAGTTTGGGACATGAAATACCTTTTAAAGTATTTCCTAAAAGAAGTGGAGATATAGAAAGTATATATGGAGACATCTCAAAGGCAAAGAAAGTAATGGGCTGGACACCTAAAAGGACGGCTTTAGATAGTATAAACTCTATCTTGAGGTCAATAAGTTAGTAAAAACTTGTATTTGTGAAAACTTTTACTTTTATTTGTTGATAAATAAATACTAATAAAACCTTCATGAAATTTAAAGACATGACGAAAAGTGATATAAAGCTCTTTTCAGAAATTTATAGAAATAAAGATTTAGCTTGGGATGACAGAATGAAATCTTTAATGGACTTAGTAGGAAAGTCCGAAAGAACAGTAAGAAAATGGGCTTCAGAAAAGTTTAAACTAAACGAAAGTCAAGACTCGCCCAAATCAGAAGAATACCTAAAGGCAAAAAAAAGAATTTTCGATAAAAAGAAAAAAAGATTTATAATAACATGGGCTCAAAACAATACTCCAATACATAAGAAGTTTTTTCATAATCTAACTGAATATGCTAAATTTATAAATGCAGACATACATGTAATTGCTGGAAGATACAGAAATCCAACATCTATATGGTCGTCAGAACAAAAAGAAGAGGAAAGTTGGCCCAAAGAGGTTCAGTCGTACTTAGATGCAAATAGACATAATATACACAAATACGTATCAATCATGTCTGACGTTAAAGTTCAGCCAACTGCAGTAAATCCAATGACTGGAATGCATGCTATGTCTGGGGTTAATTCTTGTATTTTTGGTTCTCCGAAATTACAAATGGAAATGATACCAGTAATAGAAGGTGAAAAGCCCAAAATGATGCTTACAACTGGCTCTTGTACAAAGAAAAACTATACAGACTCTAAAGCTGGCAAAAAGGGTGAGTTTCATCATGTTATTGGCTTTTCAATAGTAGAAATAGAAGATGACGAAACGTTTTATGTTAGACAAGTATCTGCAGACGATAGTGGAAATTTTTGTGACTTATTTAATAAGGTTGATTTTGTTGATGAAACAAAAAAGACAATTATAAAAAAAATAAAAAACATAGAAGCTTGCATATTGGGAGATTTACATTGGGGACACCACGACCCAGAGATAATCAATTTAACACACAAAATGTTAAAAAAAACAAATCCTAAACACGTTATTTTGCATGATGTTTTTGATGGCTATTCAATTTCTCATCACGATATGAAAGACCCATTTGCTCAATATGGAAAAGAGGTTAATGGAAATAATGATTTGAAAAAAGAAATTTCAGAAATGCTGGAGGGATTAGTTCCATTTGAAAAATATGAAAATGTAGTAATAGTAAGAAGTAATCACGATGACTTTTTAGATAGGTGGGTAAAAAATGAAGATTGGAAAAAACAGCCAACTCCTAAAAATTCTCCACTTTATATGCAATATTCAGCCATTTTATTAAAACAATATGCAGAGTCTCCAAGTGATATTAAAGGAATAATACCAACAATAATTAGTGAAAAATTTCCTAAATTTACAACTCTAGGAAGAAGAGATTCTTATAGGGTTCTAGAGTGGGAGCTTGGTCAGCATGGAGATATAGGCTCTAACGGTTCAAGAGGCTCATTGTTACAGATGAGAAAGTTAAATACAAAAATTGTAGTAGGACACTACCATTCTCCAGGAAGAAAAGATGGAGCACTTGCAGTTGGAACATCCACTCACGTAAGGGTTGGATATAATATGGGTCCAAGCTCTTGGTTGCAGTCTCATGTTATAATTCATGACAACGGAAAGGCGCAGCATATAAATTTTTTCAAAAACAAAAAAGGAGAATCAAACTATACAACATTTAAATAATGAAATTAAGTAAAAAAGAACAGTTTTTAATAAATAGCGGAAGGTCTATAGAGACTTTAATGTTTTGTAAGAAATTTAACATTAATCAAAAAGATATTGTTTGGTTTGTAAACAGAATAGAGAAAGAGTTTGATGAAAAGTTGTTTAATTCTAAGAATTTTGAAAATAACATAAAAAATGTTGTAAGATATTTTGAATTAAATTCTCATGCTCATAAGATAAATACAAAAAAAAGAAGTTTGAAAAACGTAATGAAAGATGCAAGTCAAAACTTAGAAAATGAATCAAGTATTAATTCAAGGATATTACACAAATTTAATGATGGTTGTTTTATGATAAACTTAACTCATAAAGAGTTAGGTTTTGAAGGAATTAAAATGAACAATTGTCTTTCGGATTATAGAAAGGCTGTAGAGAATAAAGAAATTTGTATACTAGCCCTAAAGGACAAAGATTCAAAAACTATTTGCCACTTAGAAATAGACAACAATGGCTGCATAAGTCAAGCTTTTGAAAAATCTAATACAGAACTTAATTATGAAACTTTTGGTTATATTCAAGAATTTTTCAAAATTTATGAAGATAAAAATATATATAAAAGAATTAAAAAATTAGGAATAGGAACTTTATATGACATAAACTTATCTCATCTTGTTAATGGAGTTCCTATTGTGGAATCTTTTTTTCCAACAAAACTTTCTAAATCACTATTAAATGAAGATAAAATGGCTATAGATTTAAATTCTTGTAAAAAAATAAGGAGATATACTAATAGTTCTATAAAAAATTCAAGTAAAGAATTAGAAAAGGCTGGCTTAAAAGATACTATTAAAAAAATAAAAGAATATAAAGATTATATAAATAAATCTATTGATAATATGATTTTGGGAATTGAACAATCTTATGATAATTATTTTATTTTAAGTGATGAAATAATAAAAAAAATATATGGAAAAAAAACAAAGCCATTAGAGATAAAGATAAAAGAAATAATAACGAAAAAAATGAACTATAGAGACTTAGAAGTAGAATGTATTGATTATGAAGAAGGCATTGAGGATGAAAGTTGTTGCGATGAAACCCCGTTCGACAGTGATGATAGAGAAGATTGGGATATGCTCGAAAGCGTTGAAAGCAATTATAAGGACGCCATCTCTGAAATGGTTGATTTGAAACTTAATATATTATAAAAACATTAAAAACATTTTTTTAATTAATATATTAATTTTATATTTGTATAAATAAAGTTTAGAAATTTAAATTATAATAAATGAAAATTATTGAAAAAGAGTATGAAATTCTAGAAATAGATAAAAAAAATAAAAATCACAGAAGCTATGCTGAAGAATTAATTTCAAATTGGGTTGAAACATCTAAAGGTTTTAAAGAAGATAATTCTGGGTTTGATTTAGAATACGCAATTGATGAAGAGGATGATGAAAGAGATATTTATCGTGAATTTATATCTAGTTCATTAAGTTGTGGAGTTGTCAATCGCCTCAATATAAAAAAAGGAGCTTTATATGCAAATGTTAAATTCAAAATCCCAGAATCTTGTTATAATTTAACAAAAACAATATATGATGGAAGTTTAAATTTAGATGAATTGGCTATAGTTCCTAAAGGAAAAGGTTCTGTAAAAAATCAAACTGTTCAAAGTGATTATGAATTATATGGTTTTAATTTAATTTTACTAGCAGATTCTGCTTTTGCAAAAGAAGAAGAAGATAAAGAGGTAAAAACAGAGGTAAAAACAGAGGGGAAACCATTGGCTGAAAATGGACCTTTTTGAGAAAAAATAAATCAATAATTCAAAACCTTATTAATTAGGTTTATATATATTTAAAATTATGTCTAAAAAGAAAAAAGTATTAGCAATATCTATAGATGGAGTTACTAGAGATTTGTATAATCAATTTGACACTTGGTATAGAAAGGCTTTTATAGTAAATGATTCTATAGTTGAAATGGATGATAACTATAGATATTTAGAAAGTAAAAGCTCTAATGAAGATGAGTTAGCACTACAAAAAATTATAGATGAAAAGATAAACTTACCTCTAGATACTTTTGATTTGTTAAATCATTATCAATTTGAAAATAGAGAAGAATTAGAAAAGTTTATGTATATAAATTATTCTTTTCAAATTTTTGCCTCTGCTAATTCTTTTCCAAAATCTATGGATTCAATAAATTTTCTACAAATATTTGGAGATACGACAGGTCTTTTTGACGTTGTTTTATTTGCCAAATGTAAAGAAACTTCTATTTCCTCTACTTATCATTTTTTGGCTAAAAATGCTTGTAAAATAAGAAATGTAAAATTTATAGAAGAATATGAAGATATTTGGAAAGACTCTGATGTAGTCATTACAGACTGCCCAGAAGTTCTTGAAACAAAGCCAAAAAACAAAAAGTCTATCAAGATGAATCATATGTATAACTCTTATTCAGATGCAAACTATTCGTTTGACTCTATTTTAGAAATAAAAGACGAAAATTTTATAAAAGAAATTTTTAAATAAACCAAACCATATATATATAAATAAAAATGCCCACCTACATAAAGGTGGGCATTTTTATTTTATTCTTTTTTTATTTATCATTTACTTTTCGGAATTGATAATTATTTTTGATTAAAATATAAATTAAAAATATATGGAAATAGTATCTCAAAAAATTTCAGAAACAAAAGAAGATGAAACAAAAAAGAGGGAAGAAATGGTAAAAGGAGTTATATCTAAATTAGAAAAAAAAGATTATAACATTTTTATATATACCCCAGCAATGAATACTCCTAGTGGAGGAATCTCTGTTTTATTTAAGCATGCACAAACTCTAAAAGAAGCAGGTTACAATGTTAAGATTGTATATGAACCTCAACAAAATAGTAAAGCGTCTATAGCAGCTACAAATAAAGCCAGAACGAAAGGAGCAACACAGCCAGTAATAATTTTTGATAAATTTAGACCAGATTGGTTAGGTAAACTAAAAGATGGTATAGAATTTAGGTGTTTAGCCGAAGGAGAATTAACTTATTCTGACGGAACTACAGAAAAGATTGAAACTCTTATGATGAATCCTGAAGATATAATGGTTATACCAGAAGGGTTTCCTAATATTATGGAAAATACTGCAACACTACCTTGTAAGAGGGTTGTTTTTGCACAAAGTTGGTATTACATACTTTCGGGTATGAAGATTGGTCAAAAATGGCAACATTTTGGAATTAAAGATGTAATTTCTATATCAGACGGAATAACTCAATATATAAATGCAATAATGCCAGGACTAAATGTAAAAAACTATAAACAATCAATAGACAGAGAATTGTTTAATGTTCCTGAAAAACTATCTGAGAAATCACCATTAATATCTTATATGCCAGGAAGAGGGCCAGAATCTCAATTAAAAACAAGTAACGTAATAAGAACGTTTTATGAATTTTTTCCTCATTATAAGTGGGTTAGATTTGCTGCCTTACAAGGTTTGTCAAAAGAAGATTTTGCAAATCAATTAAAATCTTCAGCAATAGCACTATATACTGATGAGATTGCTGGGTTTGGAACTCTACCTTTAGAGGCCATGGCTTGTGGAACTCATGTTGTAGGATGGTCTCCATTTGGAAGTAAAGAATATATAAACGAGAACAATGGTTTCTGGGCTGTAAACGGAGACGTTTTTCAATTAGCTGAGCTAATCGGATTTGCTCTAGACAGATATTTTGCTGGCATCTTGGATGATAAAAAAGTTTCAGATGAATATGAAAAAACTATATCACAATATTCTACTGGAGAAGAAACAAAATCTATTTTAAAAATTTATAAAGACATAACAAATGAAAGAATTGAAGAGCTTAAAAGCATTAAATAATAAAAACCTATTAGCAGTAATTCCTGTTGCTAATTTAGAAGATGAAGTTTTAAATGAAACTTTATATAGTTTAGGAAATCAAACTAATCAAACTGACCTACTTCTTTTAGTTTCTAAAAGTTTAAGTGGAGAGGATTTGAAAAGAGTTACTGAAATAGCAGAATCTCCTAAAAAGAGAATTGTAAAAACTGAAGAAGACGGTAGTGTTGTCAATGAGGTGTTGGAGCCTGTAAATAAATTAAACTTTGCAATTAAAAAAGTTGATTTAGAAAGCTTTTCTTCAGCATTTAACGAATCTTTTAATGAAGCTAATGAAAATGGCTATAAATGGTTTTCAGTTATAGATAATGGAGATTTTCTAGAAGAAGATTGGGTTAAATATTTTGAATTATACTCATCTGAATTAGAAGATATTTCTATATTTCTACCTTTAACAAGACAAATTTCTGCTGGCAACATGACTGGTCACCTAAATGAAGCGACTTGGCTAGAGGGTAAGGCTGAAGTTGCTGGTCAAGCTGATTTACAAATTTTAATGTCTTGGAATTGCCTATCTCCTACTGGATGTATGTTTAAAGTTGAAGATATAAAAGAATATAGCGAAGAGAGGGACGGTAAAAACTATCCTTTTAAAGAAAATATGAGCATAGCATCATCTTATGAATTTTTCTTAAGAATGATATATGAAGATTTAAAAACTTATACCATTCCAAGATATGGATATCAAATGAGACTTGATAAGAACGAATCTTCTTTTAGTAAGCTTTCATCTAAAATACCTTCCAACCTAACTCAGTTAGCGAAAAGTAAGGGCGGAATGACACAGCATGAATTAGGATTTTGGATGGAACAAGCCAAATCAGAGTATTTTATGTCAGAAGATAGAAATATAGAATACGAAGAAAAAGTATAATATATAATATTAAAAGGCAGCCCTGCCAGGCTGCCTTTTTTATTCCACAATAAATTTGAGACGACAAACTATATAGGATATTTTACAAAAATAACAAAATGTCCTGTAAAAACAAAATAAAAATGAAAAATAATGTCAGGACAATCAAAAAAGTTAAAGCCAATTGATGAATTAAAGTTTGATTCAGTTGGAGAAGAGTTCATATATCTGCATGATAAAATATCACTACTATCATCTGATTTTATTGATAATTCAAAAGATATTACTATAGAATCCTTAAGAGAAGAGTATTCTAGAATAATAAATGAAGAAAAAGTAGATGAAAAATATGAAAAAACTTCAGTATATTGGTCAGGAACACAAGAAAGGGCCATTGTAAGCTTTATATCAGAAAAAGATTTACAAAAAAAAGATAAAATTTTCAGAGAAGATATATATAAGCCACTAAAAAAGTTGGTAGAAAATATTATATATACATATAAGCTATTTAGGGCAGATGTTGAAGTTAGAGAACTGCAAGAGGATTGTATGTCTTTTTTAATTACCAAAATGGATAGGTATGATGCATCAAAAGGGACTAGAGCTTTTGCATTTTTTGGAACAATAGCAAAACACTATCTTATGGGGGAAAAGAAGGTTTCTTATAAGAATATGCAACTAAATATAAATATAGAAGAATCCAGTGCAGAATACACTTTAGACGAAAAAAACGATAGTAAAAACATAGAGATAGAGTCAGAACAGACAAACTCAGTAGTATTTTTAGAAGTCATAAGAAAATTAGAACTTGAATTGGACAATCCAAAAATGCTTAAAAACGACAAAAAAGTTGTTGAAGCTATAGTTTTTATATTCAGAAGACATGAAGTCATAAATATTTATAATAAAAACCTTTTATATCACTTAATTAAAGAAAGAACTGGATTGCAGACGAAAGAAGTGACATATTCACTCACCAGAATTAGAGAATTTTATAAAAACTTCAAACAAGATTTTTTAAAAGGGTTAATTTAGTTTATTTTTTGTTTATCATATTTATAATAAAATTATTATGGAAGATTTTGAAAATAAAAAAGATTTAGATTCTATGTTTAGAAATCTTGTAGACAAGTCTCTTAAGAATATGGAAGAAGAAAGAGATTTATCTTTAGAAAGATATAGAAGGCAAGATGAAACAATAATATCTCCTGAAGATTTCATATTACAAGGAAAATTTGCAGTAGATTATTTAAAAGTAGCTGCAGACAGGTCTAATGCTATGGTTGGAATTGCAAAAATGATAAAAGATATAATTTATAAAGATTCAGACTCTAACAACGCCCCTACTTCTGGCGGTGGCTTAAATGATGATTTAAAAAGAAAAATAGCAAGTTATATAAAAGAAGAAAAACCAGATAAATAATATGCCTTTTAAGACGCCAATAAATTCACCACTTACTGAAATTCAAAGCAAAGCATTATCAAAAGTAAATTCATTACAAACTTATGTTTCTGTTCCAAAAAATCTATTTCCAACTTTAGATGAAACGCAGCAAATAAGTACATTTGACTATTCTTTAAAGTTGTTAAACTCTATTTCTGGAGATGGTGGTGGAGATAAGGTTTTTAATAAGTTCATGAATAAAATATTTGCAGTAACTGGTCCCGACAGTATTGTTCTTGAAGAAATGATTGTTAAAGGATTGGGAGATTCTTTAGAGGCTAGAGGAATATTGTTAGCTCCATCTGGAAATACGTCAACAGAAGCTTCAGGTTCAACTTCAGGTTCAACTTCAGGTTCAACTTCAGGTTCAACTTCAGGTTCAACTTCAGGTTCAACAACTACACAAAACACTGAAGATTTTAGACAATTCGAATTTTTAGAATATAAATTCTTTTCAAGAA
>Ga0233414_10000092_pt1 | contig 39406 bp, 30 predicted proteins | sample Na_anoxic_10_MG_FD_189020 | JGI IMG/M metagenome (GOLD analysis project Ga0233414, IMG submission 189020) | Seawater microbial communities from Saanich Inlet, British Columbia, Canada - Na_anoxic_10_MG | ecosystem: Environmental > Aquatic > Marine > Inlet | place: Canada: British Columbia... | reverse complement strand
GAACTATTTAGACTATGTAAAAACCCAAGAAAAACAATTAACTGAAATAGAAATTCAGAAGGAAGTATTAACTAATACTTTTTTTAAAGATAATAAAGATAATTTAATGTTACATGTTAATGCAGAATCTTGAACTTATTAAACAATTAAATCCATATATGTTACATAATAAAAATATCAGTAAATTTCCTGTTTATTTAATAGATAAACAGGAAGTAACAAAAAAATCTAAAAAAATAATATTATCTTCAGAAACAAATGTTTTTTATCCACATCAAACAGATCAGTTATTTTGGTGTTTTTATATAATTTTATTTAACAAACATGATTATGATATAGTTCATAATTTTTTTACAAAAGAAAAAGAAATTAAATATAATTGGATAGAAAAATTCAGACATCATAAAGATATATTTAAAAAAATTAAAATTAGTAGAAATAATATTGAAGATGAATTAGCTAACAAAAAACAAATATCTATGAATTGTATTAAAGCATTATGTCATTTGTTTCAAATAAATGTGTTTTATATATCTGATAAAAAATATTATGAAATTATTATTGATGAAAATAAGGAATATTATGTAATAGAGTATAAAGATAAAAATTATGGACTAAGACAAAATATAAATATTGAAAAAATAAATTATTATAGAGAGAATTATTGGAAAATGGAAAATTTAGATAAGCCTATAAAAGCAATCTCTAGTTATAAATCTGATGATTTAAAATGTATTTGTAAGAAATTGAATATTGAATGTGTAAAATTAACAAAACCACAAATGTATGAAAAAATATTAAATATATTATAAATAAATATAAAATTGATTATAATATAATTTAAAATAATATGTTAAATTATATATATCATGTCAGAATTTAATTCACAAGAACAATTTAATAATATTGTAGAAAAATATTTAGAAAAACTACTTGATCCTACAGGACGAATGAATTCAAATCCAGAATTGGAAGTTCGTGTAGGAACATTGGGGTTTAAAACTATTACTAATATTGAATTTAATAATGTAATTAAAAAGCTTAAGTCATTAGGTTTTATATCTAGTGATCAAATTTATACACTTAAAATAGGTAGTCAATATGTTGATAAAGAATCAACAAAAATAAAAGATTCTAATGTTAGAGTAGAAATTTCTGGATTACAATCTATTCAAAAATATTGTAATACAAATGTTCTTACTGAAAATATGACACCTGAATATAATCAAAAGGGATTTTATAAAACTGATGGAGGTGAAAACATTAGACCAGTTATCATAAATGATTTTAATATTAAAGTTTCTTTGCAAAATGAAAATAATATTAAAAGTCATACTCCATTTGCTAAAACTATTATGAATAATTGGTCTGAAAATAAAAAAACATTCAGATATATTAATCGTATTTCTTTTACTCATAGTGATATGCCATTAAGAATTGATATGAGTATAGTAAAGGAAAGTAATAGTGAAGAAGTTGAATATAGAGGTAGAAAATCAACACGATTAAAGTATGAATATGCTATTGAAACTTCTAACGTTTTTAATAATCCTGAAAAATATGAAATAGAAATTGAAGTATTAAATGATAAAGTAGGTGCAGGAACTAAATATAAAAATTCTGATGAAATTACAAAAATATTAAGAAAAGCAATTAAATATGTTCTATGTGGTCTTCAAAATACAAATTATCCGATATCTTATAATGAAATTAAAAATGTTGGTATTGAATATTTAAAAACTATAAACGGTAAAGATTATAATGAAAATATGCGTATGTATCCTAGATATTTTCCAGGACCAGGTTCAACTACTTTACAGGTAATAAATATAGCACCTATTAACGAAGACGCAAATATTCCAAATATTCGTAATAATTATACTGTTACTGATAAAGCAGATGGACTTCGCAAACTGTTATATATTGCTAAAAATGGACATATTTATTTAATAGATACAAATATGAATGTTCAATTCACTGGAGCATTAACTAAAAATGTTGATATAAAAGAAACTATAATAGATGGAGAACATATTTTACATAATAAAAAGGGAGAGTTTATTAATTTATTTGCTGCTTTTGATATATATATAAATAATAAAATAAATGTTAGAAGTAATCCATTTATTCCACCTGAAGATACAACTGATTTAATATTAAACAAATATAGATTACCTTTATTAGTTAATATTATCAATAATTTAAATCCTATTTCTGTTGTTAATGGTGGATTATCTCCTATTCGTATTGAACATAAAAATTTTAAGGCTGATAATATGAATCAATCTATATTTCAATGCTGTGACACTATTTTAATGCAAAAAAATGCATTTGAATATAATATAGATGGTTTAATATTTACTCCTGCTAACTTTGGTGTAGGAAGTGGAGTAATCGGCGAATCTGCTCCTATTAGAAAAGTTACATGGGAACATTCATTTAAATGGAAACCACCTGAATACAACACAATTGATTTCTTAGTTACAACCAAAAAAGATGTAAATAATGATGATTTTGTAGGTAATATATTTCAAGAAGGAACAAATACAAAAACATATGAACAATTAACTCAATATAAAACTCTTATTTTACGAGTTGGATTTGATGAAAAAAAACATGGTTATATTAATCCTTGTGGTAATGTTATAAATGATAATTTACCTGAATATTCTAATGTAGATAACGAAGATTCATTCAAACCAGTTCAATTCTTTCCTTCTGATCCATCAGACGAAAATGCTGGTATATGTAATATTATTTTACAAAAAGATAGTGAAAATAATAATGTATTAGTTACTGAAGAAGATGGAGATGTATTTACAGACGCTATGATTGTTGAATTTAAATATGATTTCACTAAAGAATCTAAATGGAGATGGGTTCCTTTAAGAGTTAGATACGATAAAACAGAAGAATATAGAAAGGGTCTACCTATGTATGGAAATGCTTATCATGTTGCTAATAGTAATTGGTATTCTATTCATAATCCTATTACAAATGAAATGATTTCTACTGGAAGAAATATTCCTGATGAATTAGCTGATGATGATATTTACTATAATAAAATTTCAGGAGTAAGTAAGACAGAAGGACTAAGAGATTTTCATAATTTATTTGTTAAAAATATGTTAATATCTTCTATATCTAAAAAAGGCAATACTTTAATAGATTACGCAGTTGGTATGGGTGGCGATTTCCCAAAATGGATAGCAGCAAAATTATCATTTGTATTTGGTATTGATAACAGTAGAGATAATATTGAAAATAGAATAAAAGGTGCATGTGCAAGATATTTAAATTATAAGAAAAAATTCAAAACAATGCCTTCTTGTTTGTTTGTGCAAGGAGATTCCTCTGAAAATATCAGGGATGGAACTGCACCTGGAACTGTAAAGGAAAAGCAAATAACTAATGCTGTATTTGGTGAAGGTTCAAAAGATAAAGAAAAATTAGGATTAGGTGTATATAAACAATATGGAAAAGGAAGTGATGGATTTAATATTAGTTCATGTCAATTCGCATTGCATTATTTCTTTGAAAATAAACAAAAACTAAATAATTTCTTAAGAAATGTTAGTGAGTGTACAAAAGTAGATGGATATTTTGTAGGCGGATGTTATAATGGTAATACTATATTTAATGCTCTTAGAAATATTAAACCTGAAGAGAGTATTTCAATAATGGATGGTAATAGTAAATTACTACAAATTACAAAAAAATATAATAACTCTGAATTTGAAGCTAATGAAACATCATTGGGATATAAAATTGATGTATTTCAAGAAACAATAAATCAACCTATTCCAGAATATTTGGTAAATTTTGACTATTTAATTAGAATGATGGAAAATTATGGATTCGCTATTTTATCAAAGGAAGAATGTAAAGATATTGGCATTATTAATAGTATTGGATCATTTCAAGAGTTATTCGGATTAATGGAGGAAAAGGTTAACCAAAATCCACGAAATAAAAATAAATATGGTAAAGCTTTACATATGAATATAAAAGAAAAACAGATATCTTTTTATAATAATTATTTTATATTTAAAAAAATTAGAAATGTAGATATTCGCAGTGTATATAATAGTATGGTTGGTTCATCTAAATTACAAGAAGACATGGAAAATTTAGAATCCATAGAAGCACAAAAAATTGCTACAATTCAAGAAAAAGCAGATAAACCTAAACCTGCTAGAAAACTTAAGAAAAAATTAAAACTTTAAATTCTATTATATAATAATGTATTACACATTTTTACATTTCAACCGCCGACGTTTTCTCGTTTTTTTAATTTTTATTGATTTTCGTTGTTTATTTATTTATTTAGTACTTTTTTTTATGTTATTTCTCTCTTGATAATAACATAAATATGTCTCATATATGTTTACAAATATTTATAAATAATTAAGATGATTTTTTAATATAATTTAATATATTTTTTTAGATTTATTATATTTGCTGACTCGTGTATGGTGTATTATTTTCTGCTTTTTCTGCTTTTTCTACTTTTTCTACTTTTTCTACCTTTTCTACCTTTTCTAGTTTTCATTCCACCCATTAAAGCATTGTTTTTGAAATTAATACTTGGTGTATTATTAATAATTGTTTCAACTTCAGATACTGATTCTGCTCCTTGAATAGATAGAATAGTGTCTTTTAATTTATTTGCTTTATCCGTATATTTACCTTTATTGGAAGGTTTTTGAAGTTGAGTGATTTTATTTCTGATAGATTTTATTGCATCCCCAGCTGTACCTTTAAATCCAGTAACCTCAATATTTTGTTGAAGAATAGCACTAGCAGGATTAGCACTAGCAGGAGTAACAGGAGTAACAGGGCTATCATAAGTAACAGGGCTATCATAAGTAACAGTAGATTTAGATTCTTGTTTTTCTAAATTATTTATTTCAGATTTAACATTCGACAAATCAGATTCGATAGTTTGAACTTTTGCTTGAAGAGTTTGAATTTCAATAGATGAATTTCCACCTTTTTTACCACGCTTTCTGGAATATAAACGAGTCATTATATAATTAAGATATATAAAATTTTATTAACAAAAAAAAGAATTTGAAAAAAAAATTGGAGTTGAAATAGTGAAAGTAGTTATAACCATTAATATTAAATTGTCAATATATTCCAACTTTATATTATAAAACAACATAAATATTTAATTATAATATATTTATCAATGAGCTATTATTTATTACCATCTGTTAATTCTAACATAAAATCGATTAATATAACTCATAATAATGAAAACGAAATTTGTATAAGTAAAACTTTAAATAATTATTTGAATGAAATTAAACATGCAATAAATGATAATAATGATAATTGGGATCACATAAAAAAATATACTAATCCATATGAATTTATACATACTATTATTCCTGGTAATAAATATTCGGTTAGTAAATTAAAACCATTATCTAGATCATATTATAAAATGATTGAAATTTCAAGTTTATTAAATATTTTTGAAAATTTTAATACATCAAATATCAAAACGTTTCATCTTGCTGAAGGACCAGGAGGATTTATTGAAGCAACTGTAGATTTACGTAACAATATTCATGATAAATATATTGGTATGACTCTAATAAACGAAGATCCAAATGTACCTGGATGGAAAAAAACAGAAGGATATTTAAATATAAATAAAAATATAGAAATTGAAACTGGTAGTAGTAATACTGGAGATTTATTAGATATTAATAATTTGAAATATTGTCGTGAAAAATATAAAAATTCATGTGATATTATAACAGCTGACGGAGGATTTGATTTTTCTGTAGATTTTAATCACCAAGAAGTTATGGCTACTAACTTATTATTTGCAGAATTATCATTTGCATTAGTAATGCAAAAAATAGATGGTCATTTTATTTTAAAAATATTTGATATATTTTCAAAAGCTACATTAGATATGTTATATTTATTATCTTCATGTTATCAAGAAGTTTACATAGTAAAACCAAATACTAGTAGATTAGCTAATTCTGAAAAATATATTGTTTGTAAATATTTCAAAGGAGTCTCTGAAGAATTATTAACTAGTATTATTGGTCAATATAATAAATTAACAACTATTAAATATATTTCTTCTATTTTTGATTATAAATTAGATTATTATTTTATTAATAAAATAGAGGAATATAATGCAATATTTGGACAACAGCAAATGGAAAACATTTCTTCGACAATTAATTTAATAAATTCTAAAAATAAAAATGAAAAAATAGAAACTCTAAAAAAAAATAATATAAATAAATCTATTATTTGGTGTGAAAAATATAATATATTGTGTAATAAGTCTATTTCTACAACTAATATTTTTATAAATTAATTATTATCTAAATATTATTTATAATGAATATTAATGAAATAAATGATAAATCTTTTATTATTAGAATAATTGCGTTATTAATAGTTGTCTTTATAGTTAAATATTTAGGTATATTTAAAAAATGGAATAAAAGTAAGACTTGGGTTAAATTTTTTTATTTAGTTTCTATCTCTGTTCTTCTTTACATATTTTTTTGTAATCCTTATAAAAAAGAAAATTTTGGAAATCCATCATCTTGTACATATTATTATATGAATAACTGTGGACATTGTACAAAATTTACACCTGAATGGGACTCATTTAATCAATCATATAACGGACCTATTAAATTACGTAAAGTAGAGATGAATGATGCTGGAGATGATCTCGAAAAATATAATGTTAAAGGGTTTCCAAGTGTTATTATGATTGATGAAGAAGGTTCTGTCAAAGAATACGATGGTCCTAGAACTAGTGATGGTTTAAATAATTTCTTTTCAACTCTAGGAAATTAAATTAACATTCTATATAAGATATACCATTTACATATTTAAAAATAATAAAATATGTAAATTAATTATTTATTTTTTCTCTTTAATTCTCTTCATTAGTAAAATTAATAAATATATACCCATCATACCTAAAGATGAATAAAACAATTTTACTAAAAAATCATCTGGAATATATGTTCTCTTCATATTTATGTTTGTGAATGATTCGCGACATTTTTTACCAGAAACAGGATTTTTTTTACTAGAAAAACTACATGGGTTCATATTTTGTATATCAATAGTAGTTACATGTCTAGTTTCAGTACCCCTATTATTATTAACATCAATCGTTTCCATAGTTAATTCTTCACAATCTGGTTGAGATCCTGACATAAAAGCTTGAAAAATAAGCATTGGATTCATAGATGATAAATTACTCATAGTACCTGGTATTAAACCTTCCATTTCAGAAAAATTTTGATTCATTGCACCACTTATAAATGGAATAGATCCATCAGGAACATTATTTACATAAATATATCTATCTACAACCTCTTTAGATTTTTTATCTTTACATGTAGCAAATGTTTTTAAAAAAAATTTATCACCTAATGGTTTACCAGTTTTAGATGCTTTACTATTTCCAGTTACTAAAAGTTCAACATAATTAATCAAACCAGCTACATCATTAGAAATAGCTGATACTGTTCCTTTTGTGCTCATACCTAATTCAGATGGACTTTTGATTTGTTTCCAATATTTATAATCAGGTCCTAATAAATCTTTTTCTACTGTTTGTGCATCTTGTAAAACTTCTTTAAATAAATTACTCATATATATATTAATAAATTATTAATTTTTATTAATACTTTATTTTTCTTTCATTACTATATACTAATATGTCTAAACCAGTAAATTTTAGATATTCAAATACTTTAACGTCTACTCAACAACCCATTGTTAATCAAAAAGGTTCTACTACAAATACAGGAACTAATATGGCTCCATCATCTAATTCTGTTATGGCTGGATTTAGTAGACCAAATGTAAATGTAGGTCATGTAACTCCTGGACAGAGTACTAAATCTAGTTCAGATTTATATGACTATAATTTAAATTTTAGAGGTCCTTTTGGAAAAGCATATCCTATGAAACATTGGAGAAGACAATTGGCTGTTAATGGTAAAAGTGGAAGAAGTGCTGCTTTAGTTAGCTTATCTGAAAGACCTGGAGGTACTGTATTTAGGGGATATAGTGCTCCTGGAACAACATGTTCTTGTGATTCAAATGGTAATAATTTATATATTACATTTGATAATAAATATTTACAATCAACCTCTAAAACAATTAAACCTCAAGCTCCTAACAAATTAGCTGATACAATAAATAATAAAGTTTTAAATAACGGCGCTATTCAAATTGGAATACCTAACGCTCCAGGAAGTTATGAAATACAAACTGGTATTTATGAAACCAAAAGATTATGTTATAGTAAAGAGAGAGATGCACGCAAAAAAATTAGAAGTGATTCTAAATTAAGTAAATCATATTTTTCTTCTACAAAACAATATTTAAAAAATAAATGTAAATCTTTTGAACAAAAACAATCTGTTAATAAAATTACTGGAAATAATTATACTGATACTTTAATTGGAAATAGAAGTACTCAATTTAATACAAACAATTGTACTAATTCTTTCCAAACAGGTAGAGATTGTAATAATGTCACTTATTATAATCCAAATAACACACAATTCTCTCAACAAGGAGCTGTAGAAAGTGGTACTAGGTTGTTAAAATTAAATGTTGATACTATAACTAATAATGGTAATTCGTTTAGATCAGCTTGGGGTGATGCTGCGGCTAATGCAGGTAAATATCAAGGAGAATCTTTTAATCCTACATTTATTAAATCTAAATTTAATAGAACTTTAGCTTGGAGAAGAGTAGGAAATAAACTTGTATGTACTGGAAACAATTGTGTTGGACCTAGTCAAACATTATCATCATTTTGGGGTGGTGTACGATAAATATTAGATAATAAATATATTTTATTTATGTATTATATAATGAGTAAAAGAGAGATTATTAATTTTATTAAACAAGAAAGATATATTAAAAAAGGAGAATTAGAAAACGCTTCTCCTAGTAAATTAAAGAAAGAATTAGAAAATATTATGAGAGATCGTGAAATAGAAGTTTATCATGACGATTTACTAGATGATGATACTTACACGACTGCTCAAGAATATTTAATAACGGTTGATGGAATTAAAGACAGACAAAAAATATATCAGGATAGAATAGTAAAAAGAATTGGAGTAAAAACAAATTTACCACATGATATGGAAAATGTAATAGGTGATTATTTAGGTTCAAGTAAATATAATACAAAACCTAGATCTTCAAAAAAAGGAGGAAAAAAATCAAAATACAATAAAAAATCAAGAAAATCAAGAAAATCAAGAAAATCAAGAAAATCAAGAAAATAAGTTATTTTATTAATAAAAATATTATATTTATTAATAAATCAAATATATTTAACGCTTATAAGGAACTTTACGGGTACCTTTTTTGTTTGTTCCTTGTCTATGTCCTTTTCTATTATAATACTTATTTCCTTTGTGTGTTACAAAGTCCTTTCTTCCTTTTCTGGTCTTAGAAGACATACCTTTTTTGTAGTGAGTACGTTTTTTAGATTTAGCACCCTTTCTTTTTTTAGATTTTCCAGCGGTTTGTGTAGTATTTGATTTCTTTGGTGATCCAAATAAACCAGTAAATCCAGTTTTTAATGTATCAATATGATCTCCAAATGTTTTAGTATAGTTAGTTTTCATAGGAGCTCCAGGAGCAGTTTTAGGAGTGGGTGTTGTAGGGGGTGTATTCATAGACATTGTTGACATTATATAATATAATTATAGAAAATATTATATTATAATTTATGTATAATTTAAAGTTTAACGCGTTTATATAATTCTAAAGCAGCTAAACCTCCTGCGATTTGGGCAAGAATATAAGGAATTAAATCATTCTTGGGAAGTTTTCCTGCAGCTACCATCATGATAGAAACAGCTGGGTTAAAGTTTCCACCAGAAATGTGTGATCCAACTAAAATAGCAATTGCTAAAGCAGCTCCTATAGCAACTGCATTTCCAGTAGCAAGAATAACATATAGGAAAAATAATGTTCCTAAAAATTCAACAAGATATTTATTCATCATAATATAAAATATTAAAAGAAAAGAAAATATTTACGCAATTAATAAACAATATTATTTGGATTTGTTCCTAAACTTTTTAAAAAATCGTTAGCATTCCCATTTTGAAATCCGATTTGTCTATTACCTGTACCAGTTATTCTAGAATTTCCACCTGATAAAAATGTTACATTAGCTCCCTTTTTCTTAGGAGCAATACATCCTCCTCCTCTTACTCTAGCTAAAGTACTATTTCTATAATGGTCTGATGCTTGAGCTAATCCTTGAAAAGAAACAGGAAGATTATTATTTAATGTAGCGGAAGATCCAATTGCATTAATTTTTCTTAAATGAATTTGTTGTGAAGCATCATTATGCCCGCTTAAAATTGTTCCTCCACCAGAATCTTGTATATAACTTTTTCTAGCATTTGATAATGTAGAATCACTAGTAGAAGGATTAAATTTTTGCGGCATTCCCATATGTGCATTAATAATTGCATTATCTCCTCTATTTTTAATTAATATACCCTGACTAGCCGAGCCTGTTAATACTTTTGGACCAATTCCTTTTTCTCCTACATTAGGAGGTATATAAGGAAAATATGATTTTTGACTATATACGAATGGTGTAGTCATTTTATATATATAAAAGAATATATATAAAATAATTATTAAATATAATTAACGTCTAACACGATTAAGAGCAACAAATGTGGTACTACCACCTTTACCACCATAATTATAATCATTATAGTTTCTATTAACGGCTTGTTGTTTTTTAAATTTTGTATAATCAGAACCATCATATACGTATTTTACATTAGTATTAGCACTAGGAATTCCACTTGGATTAGCTTGAGCGAAAATATTTCCTCCTAAAATTCTTGCTGAACCGTTTGCAGCTAATTTAATTCTTCCAGTATTGACTTGATTAGAACCACCAGAAGTGAAATATTGACGATTTAATAAATCTCCAGCATTATTTACTGCTCTAAATGGAGTTGCACCTATCTTTATTCCCTTAACAGTTCCTGAAGCAGCATTTCCGTTCCAAGCTTCACGTAATAAAAATCTAGTACGTTCTCTTTGAGAACCACCTTCCATACCAGAACCACCTGTACTATTTCCTCCACCTCCAAGTAGTCTTAATTGAATTCCTGGATAACCAGCAGCTGCATATTTTGCATTTTGAGTTTGATTTCCACAACCAGGCATCTTATATATATAATTCTAATAAAAAAAAATTGCTAAAGCTATATTGCTTTTTATTTTTTTATATAAAATATATAAGTATGATTATAAGTAATATTTCAGTAATAAGTTACGTTTGCTCGATAGTTTCTAGATTAGCATATTTTAATAATACTAATTTTTTATTGAAATATAAAAAAATATTTTTAATACCAGAGTTAAAAAAACAAGTATTACATATAAAATCATTAAAACAAGATTCATTATTAAATAATAATATTGAGAACATAGTACCTATAAGTAAATCTGTTAATAAAATTGTACATAGTAATGTATCTGGATATTCATCAGATACAAATATAAAATATATATTGATTTCTAATTCCAATTATTCGGGTGTTTATGTAGTAGCTGACAAATCAATAAATAGTATATTTATAGCATTTAGAGGTACATATTCTATTAAAAGTGGATTATCATATTCAAAATTATCATCATCATTTCCATTTAAGACTTGTGAGAATTCTAAAAAAGGATTTTTAAAAGGAATATTTAAAATAGTAGCTGAAATATATTATACTATAAATGAATCTATTCAATATTTAGCAAATAACTTTCTTCATTCAAAAGAATTTAAATTAATTACTACAGGACATTCATTAGGTGGTGGATGTGCACAAATTTTTTCTTATTTTTGGTTGAAAAAAAATAAATCTAAAAAAATAACTTGTATAACGTTTGGTGCACCTAGAGTAATAAATAGTGAAGTATATAAAGAATTTGAAAAATTTATAAAAGAAAAAAAACTATTTTTCCAACGAATCGTAACTAATGGCGATCCATTTGCAGAATTACCTCCTAAAACCAAATATACTAGCGATGATAATACATATTATCATATACACGAAACAGACGAATTACCAAATCTTGCATTATTTTGTTCAAATTATAAAACAAGTAAAAAGATAAAATGTGCGCATAAAGCGAAAACTATAAAAAAAAAATTAATAAATCATAGTAGTTATTTAGGCGTAAGTTATGATAATGCAGCTCAGGGTTTAACTAATATGAATAAAGAAATAAAGAGAGATAAATTAAGAAATACAATTTGTAGAATAATAATTGGAGGAAATATTAGAGAATCAAGAGTTTCTTTTTTTAATTTACAAGAAGTAAAAACTCCTAATTTATCTGATTTAAGTTTAATAAATATTAAATTAGTTAAAATGATAAAAGAGGATTATATACATCAAGATATTTACATGAATAAAAAATTATTTAAATCAATTATAGACGATAGTAAGCCTTTAAAAGATAATTTAAATCCTATTGAATATACTTATTTAATTTCTTTACATACCGATCATAAACCACATGATTCACTTATTTGTATTTAGGTCATCATTCTAGGAACTATATTCATTGTCTGTAATTCATGAAATAATAATTTACATGCATATGGTATTTCTACATAACTAAAATCTGTTCTATTATCACATGTTCTACATAAATGTATTTGCATTTTATCATTATAAGATGCAATCATTCCACATTTTTTACATACATTAACTTGATATTTATCCGATGCATCATATAATCTACCTCTTGTAAATCGCGATGCTCCATGTGAAATCATGGCATCTCGTTCCATTTCACCAAATCTTAGACCACCATCTCTACTTCTTCCTTCAGCAGGTTGTCTTGTTAGATTAACCATAGGACCAATAGAACGACTGTGTTGTTTATCATTAACCATATGTTTTAATCTTTGATAAAATACTGGACCTATGAATATACTTGTTTCTATTTGTTCACCTGATTGACCATTATACATTATTTCATTACCATTTGATTCATATCCTACTTTTGTTAATTCTTTGCGGATAGTATCAATACTTAGCTCTTCAAATGAAGTACCATCTCCAAATAATCCTAACTCTACTAGAACTTTTCCTAATAATGTTTCTTTTAATTGTCCAATAGTCATACGAGATGGAATCGCATGAGGATTAATAATTATGTCTGGTTTTACACCACTAGCGGTATATGGCATATCACACTCGGGAATAATATTTCCAATAGTACCTTTTTGTCCATGTCTTGATGAAAATTTATCTCCAATAACAGGACGCCTAACAGTACGAATCCTAACTTTACAAAAATTATAACCGTCTCCATTTCTATCTATAAAATTTTTATCTACATAAGACTCTTCATTTGTTCTATATGTTCTACTTAAATCTTCGTATTTTATTACTTTTGTATGATCATTTCGATTTTCTTTAATTGGAACTACTTTTGAAATAATTACATCATTATTTTCTAATAATGTATTTTCTGGTACAATTCCTTTATTAGTAATTTTATCATAATTTCCATATTTCATACCTTTTGTTTTTGATCTATCTGGTTTACATCTAATTTCCTCATCACCGTTTATTTTTTTATCTTCATCTTTTTCTGTATGATAAATAGTTGCTTGAAATAAACCTCTATCTACAGATCCTTGGTTAAATAATAAACTATCTTCTTGATTAAATCCTGTATGTGTCATAATAGCCACTATAACAGGTCCTCCTGCAGGAATTTTATCTAATTTTACCATACCCATCAATCTTGTATCAACTAGCGGTCTTGCTGGATAAGTCAATACGTAAGCTGTCTTATCCATCCTACTATCAAAATTAGTTACATACATACCCATTGCTTGTTTACCCATTGCAGATTGATATGTATTTCTAGGACTTTGATTATGATCTGGAAATGGAATACATGATGCTAATATACCGAAAATAGTACTAGGGTGAATTTCACAATGTGTATATTTATATATAAAATGATTTGTTTTATATAATTCATTTGGTTTCATTGCAATCATACTAAAACTTTGTTCTTCTGGATCAATATACTCAATTACCGATTCATCTAATTTACAATCTGTTAATAAATCATTCCAGTCTAATTTTTCATCTTTTATTTCTTCTAGAATATCTTTATTTAATAATAAAGAATTGTTTTTTACTCTTAAAATTGGTCTAATTAATCTTCCCGCATCATTACATATACGAATTTGTTTTTCTTTAAAATCAAATATGATGCTCGTATAAATATTTATAATACCTTTATGTTTCTTATCTATAAATGATTCAAATAATTCCTTTGGAATTTTTGTTACACCTATCCATGCACCATTTATAAATACTTTTACATATTTATCTAATTCTTCTGGTTCAAATTCATCTAAATTATTAATAAATGGTAATACATATTCATGTATAGGACCACTATTACTAGGTATAGTAAGATGACACATATAACTCAAATTTTTTACTACTCCTACACTTGCACCTTCAGGTGTCTCAGCAGGGCACAAAAATCCCCATGATGTATTGTGTAACTTACGAGGGGGAATTAATTTACCACTTTTATCAATAGGAGTATTTATTCTTCTCAAATGACTTAAGCTAGAAATATAAGTCAAACGATTTAATACTTGAGCAACACCTACTTTATTACTATTTACATGTTTAATCCCAAAATCTCCAGTTGATAAAGCTCGTTTTAACCCATTCTCTATAGTAGTCGATTTAATAATTTTATAAATATTTGTATTATTTACTATATTTATATAATCTTCAGTGGATCTCCATGAACCATTATTTATTTCTCTAACTATTTGTTTTTGCATATCTTTCACTAATTTATTAAAGTAATTTCTAAATAAATTATTTAATAAACTTCCTGTTAAATCAATTCTCTTATTTAAATATGAATCTCTATCATCTGGTTTAATCCACTCAAAACTACAACGCAATAATTTATTTGTCATGAATCCTAGAAAATATATCTTTTGAACTTCTGTAGCACAATGAGGAAATAGATCATTATTTATAATATCCATTGTAAATTCTCTCTTTTTCTTGATTCCAGATTCTCTATCCATATTAATAGGTGTAAACATTGCATGAGTCATTAAATATTTTATAGCATCTTCTTGTGTCATTATTTCATTTGCATCAACAATACTACCTTGTAATCCGTACTTCATTTTTTTATATTTTTTATCATCTATATCTAATATAATTTTTTTGCAAATATCTTTATCAGATATAACTCCTAATGCTCGGAAAACTATAAATAATGGTACTGGTTGTTTTAATCTTGGTATTTGAATATAAATACTTGTACCAAGTCCAGTATTTTTAGTTGTCACCATCATATTAATTTGCTTTGGACTTATACACTTAAAATCTGGTACAGACTTTATTTCTGCTAACCAACTCCATTTATTATTATTTTTACTTACATTAAAACAATATACTCGATTTTCTGCTGCTCTTTCTTGCCCAAGTACAGTTTTTTCACTTCCATTAATAATAAAATAACCTCCTGCATCAAATTTGCATTCTCCACTAATAGTTTCATTAATATGTTGATATTGTTTTAATACACATACCGAGGATTTCAACATAATTGGTAATTTCCCAATATGAATTCCTGGTAAAATTTTATAAAATGTTTGAGAATTTTCTAAATTATTTCCACTCCTAACAATATATTTAATATTTAAATCAATTGTCATCATTGAAGCATATGTAAAATTTCTTAATCTCGCTTCTTGTGGAAACATTAATTTGGATGCTCCATTATTTTCATGAATTTGTGGTCTATATAAATGAAAATTTTCAAATGTTATAAATATTTCTAAACTATACTTTCCAGATTCTTTATCTAGATCATTTTCACTACATATTTGCACTGGATTAAACATATCAATCGTCTTTTGTATTTGATAATTCACAAAATCATTATAAGATTCTAATTGATGTCTAACCAATTGTGACAAATGTTGATCCTTGAAATAAGACTCTATTACTGCCCAAGGCGTTTCCATATGTTTTTCCATATTATTAATTACTTTATTTTCTATTTCAGTCATCTTTATTTCTTGAATCATTTTAAGGATTAAAATTAATATCAATTTTATTTTTAAATTGTTTTTATTAATATCTCCATTTTATTTTATTAATTATTTAATTATTCTATAATTTTAAAATAATGTATTAAAAAATAATACTTAAAAATACTTAAAATTATTCTACATATATGAATTCTACAAAAAATAAATTAATAACCCATCTAGATTCAAAATATAATAATAAATTTAACGAAACTACTCAATCAATTATAAATGAAAAATATAATAATAATAATAATAATAATAATACAAATTTTAAATTATTATTAGCTGAAAAAGAAAAAGAATTTCTCTCTACTTATAATTCACCGTTTTTAACTGGATATCCATGTAATATTATCCACTCTAATATAGAAAGCCCATTGAACATTGTAGATACAAAAAATATTATAAAAGAACATATATTAATAAACGAATCTATAGACAATCTTAGTGATCTAATTAATTTATGTGATAAATATCCTCTAATTGACAATGTGGAATATAATATTAATATGAAATCACTTCATAATATTAAACCATCACTAATCGAACTTCAAAATATGATTGGTATGAAATCTATTAAAGAACATATTGTAGATCAAATATTATATTTTATTCAAGATTTACATACTATCTCTCCTAATAATTCTGATTATATGCATACTATTATTTATGGACCACCTGGAACTGGTAAAACTGAGGTTGCGAAAATTATGGGCAAAATATTTAGTAATTTAGGAATGCTTAAAAATAATATATTTAAAAAGGTTACTCGTGATGATCTAGTTGCTGGTTATTTAGGACAAACTGCTTTAAAAACTAAAGAAGTTATTAAACAATGTATCGGAGGTGTTTTATTTATTGATGAAGCATATGCTTTAGGAAATAAAGAAAAAAAAGATTCTTTTTCAAAAGAATCTATTGATACTATTTGCGAAGCTTTAAGTGACCATAAAAAAGATTTAATGTGTATCATTGCTGGATATGAACGAGAAATTAAAGAAACTTTTTTAAGTTATAATCCTGGATTAGAATCACGATTTACATGGAAGTATAATATAGATGAATATACTCCAAATGAATTAAGATTAATATTTGAAAAGAAAATTGTTGATAACAATTGGTCTATTAAAGAAGAATTCAATAATGAATGGTTTAAGAAAAATAAAGATTTTTTTACATTCTACGGTAGAGATATGGAAACTTTATTTTCTAAAGTCAAAATTGCACATAGTAAGAGAGTTTTTTGTTTACCAAAAGATGAAAAAACAAAAATTACAATTATAGATTTAGAAAAAGGATTTCAAATTTATAAAAAAATGAGTGATTCACAAAAAAAAATACAAGAAAAAGAAAGAGTTCAAAATTTATATAATACACTTTATTGTTAATTTTTTCGTATTATTTTATAAGTAAAAATATAATATGTCTGAAAAAAAAACAATTCAAATTAACGAAGCATTATTTAATGGAACCAATAAAACAAAAAAAAACAGAGCATCAGGTAAAGTTAAAAAAGAAAAACCTAAACCATTAATTAAACCTAATAAACTCAAAAAAGATTTATTAGAAAAAATTAAAAAACATCAACAAGATCAAAAAATAATTAATAATGATAACAATATAAATCAAGATACAAATACAACTCCATCTGATAAGGATAAATCTGATTTTCATCATGATTTTATTAATTCTATGAATTATCTCAATAAAATTAGTAATAAAAATAAATCTCAAAAAAATAAACCTCACAAACATAAAAAACATAAACCAGTAACTCTAAAACCCAAATCATTAACAGGTAGTAATTTACAATTACATTCTCAAATTAAACCAGTTCACAACGATCCTTTTGTTTCTATAGATTTACCTACTGATTTTGATAATCATAATACCAATAATAATCCAATTATACATTTATCTGAATATACTAATAATTCTACTTTACAACAATCTTCGTCTAATTATTCTCATCCTTCTCATAAAAACGTAATTAACACTCCTTCTCATAAAAGCACAATTAACCCTTCTTCTCATAAAACACAAACTATCCCTTTTTCTGAAAACTCCAACGTTAAAATTGAACATCATGAACCAAAATATGGATGTCTAAAAGGTGGAACAAAACCTACATATCGCACTTTAAATAATAAAACTTTAAAAAATAAACATACTGTAGATATTGATCCTACACAACATACTAGACAACAAAAATTAGATATTTTAAAAAAAAAACATAAAAAAATAAAACAAAAATCAAAAAAAACAATTAAATCAAAATACAATTTAGGTAGAAGTTTAAAAAGTGGCAAAATGTCTATTTTAATTAAAAACAATGCTACACGTAGAAAAATAAAAAAGGAACATTGTTTACTTAAACAAAAATCGTTAGGAGAAATTAAAAAATATTTATACGATAGAAATTTACTTAAATTTGGCTCTACTGCACCTAACGATGTTATCAGAATGTTATACGAACAATCTATTTTAGCAGGTGAAATTAATAATAATTCAAAAGACGTAACCTTACATAATTTTATTTCTAATGAATAATTTAATTTACATATTTATTAATTAAATTATTTATGTTTTTCTTGTTTTTTTTGTTTTTCTTGTTTTTGATTTTCCTCCTGTTTTTATCTTTTTATTTTGTTGTGATTGTTTTGGAGATAAAGGTCGCTTATTTTGTGGTTGTCCTCTGTATGCTACTCCAAAACCACCCTTATGATTTATAAATCCTCCCATACAATTTGGATTTATCCCTGATTTCCCATATAAAATATACATTAATGATCTTCCTCCAGACGGTTTATCATTTGCTAATGTTAGTCTTCCATTATTGGGTTGTAGTATTTGTGCACCAAGAGTTTTAACAGGGGTCTCTATATATCCTCCGTTGTCTGTCACTCCAGTTAATTCAATAATTACATCTCCTAATGATTTTCTTACTGATTTATTACAAACTTGTTGTCTTATACTATTTATATCATTATCATCATTCGTCATTACACTATTTAAAAAATTACTTAATGAATTATTATATTTAGATGAAGCTATTTTCATACAAGTAGTCCCCAATTCTTTAAAACATTCTACTGCCTTTAATGGACTACTACCACCTACTAATGAAACTTCTAAACTTTTTTCATTACTTTTTCCCGAAATTGGTGAATCACCAAAATTTATTAATTGTAAATCTCCTATTTGATAATAGACCTTAATCTCTGCTTTTATTGGTAAATTTTTTTTATTGAGTATAGGTTTTACTTCTATTCTATAATTCATATTACTACCTGATAAAGAGTTTCCATCACTTATATTTACTTTAAATTCTCCCCATTCCAATCCCTCCTTATTTAACGAGCTTAAACTAGTAGAACAAAATGTTTGAGCATCCATAATAGCTGCAATATTACACATATGATTGTTCTGCAATTCTCCCATTCTCTCTGCAGTAATTACCCCATTAGGTATATAAAATCTATCATTATTCTTTATAGCTTTTTCAAAAACATTATATATATTGGTTAGAGCAACATCTTTATTTTTGTTATTTTCTAATTCCTTTAAAAAACTACTATCCTTTCCAATACTTTTATCAGTTTGGATTAAATAATTTGATTTACCTTGAAAATCAGATTTCCCTTCTTTTATATAATTCACTATATTTTTCCATGCTTCATCATCTAACGGTTTACCAGGGGACATTTTGTTTATTTGTTTAAGGGTCATTGTTTTTGCCATCATATTATACATGTTTATTGTCATGTTTTTTTTTAAAATAGTTTGTTGTTTGGCTAATTTTTCAATTAGTTTATTCAATCCATATCTAAAACATCCACTAGCAATACAGACAAAAAAAGTAAAATTTAATTTCTGAGGACCTGTCAAAGTATTCTTACTACCTTCCTCAAATTCTTGACAATACTTTGTTTTAAATGTATGTATTTGTGTAGTTATAAACTTTACAAAATTATTAATTTGTGTTATTGTAAATACCTGATTATTAGTTTTATTTGTTACAAATATATAAACTACTAACTGTAGAGTACTTAATAGCTTTCTTAACTTTACTTCCTCATTATAATTCGTATTATCTTGTTCAAATATAGGTTGTCTTTGTTTTTCCTTAGCGTCTTCAAAAATCTTAAGCAATTTACTTAAGGTGTTATCAGAGGTGTTGTCAGAGTTGTTATCAGGGGTGTTGTCAGAGGTGTTATCAGGGGTGTTATCAGAGGTGTTATCAGAGGTGTTATCAGGAGTGTTATCAGGAGTGTTATCAGGAGTGTTATCAGAGGTGTTATCAGGAGTGTTATCAGAGGTGTTATCAGATGTGTTATCATTTGTTTTTAATACTTCTAATATATTATTTAATAAAATACAAAATTTACTTTTATCATTTATATATGTAGAATCAAACGTAGTATCTGATTTAAGTTCATTTTTTTTATAATTATTTTCATTTAATAATTCTCTTATATTCTCCTTAGTATATTTACTATTGTCTTCTCCAATAGATTTTGTAATATCTATTGTATTAAATTCTTTTGATGCACCCCTTGAACCTGATTTGTTAGTTTTTAACCATTTTAAATATAGATCTCCAGTTTGTTTTACATCTGAAAATAATGAAAAAGAATCATTTAATGGTAATTTTCGTTTAATTGTATACCTCTTCTTTATTTGTGTACCTTTTGTATGTTTTACTCGTGTACCTTTTGTGTTTTTTGAAATTTTGTTAACTTGTGAAACTGTTTTTCCTCCTTTCATATTAATATTTTTATTAATATCTTTATTAATAGTATTTTGAATATTCAATAAATAATTACAAAAAACAGTTTGATTTTCTAAAAGACTTTTATAAGTATTATCTTTTTGAAATAGTGCTTTAACAGAAGGATTAATAAATGTAGTTAATAAAGTTTCCTTTTGGTTGTCTTCACTATATAATGCTAATTGTGGCGTGTCTTGATCTCCAAAAGAAACTTTTAACACAACTTTCATATTTAATAAATTACTATAAAATGAATAAGTAATTATCTTTTGAGATAAATATTTTTTTTCATAATTAGCAGTGGTAATAATCTCATTATTTAAAAAAATGACGGAGTCATTTATTGTATCATATAATAAAAATACAAAATAACCTAAACCTGTTCTTGTCATTTGGTCTGATACATATAATTTCTTTATACCTGTAGGATTTAACTCTCTAACTATATCATTTAATAATATATCACTACTAAACAAATCATAACCTTCACTATTCAGAATATTATTTAATAAATATTCATATAACTCATTTTTATTTTTTTTTAATTCAAGTATTGTATTTAATCTTAACCAATGATTATTAAGTTTATCTAATTCATCTAATATATTGCTTTGTAATGTTTTTTTTTTGTCATCAATTAAATTATATTCAAATTTAATTCGATTTAAGTCAATACGAGATATTTCACTATCATATACTAGTTTGTCTACATTTTTCTGTATTTTATCTATTTTTGTCTTCGTAGATGTTATCTCAGCTGATATTTTTTTTACTAATTCGGTTATCTGTGTTTCTTGAGATAAATCTACTCCATTTATTAGACCTCCTATTTGATTATTTGATTCTCCTGACATGCTCTCTGATATTGTTTTTTTATCTTCAGGTGAAAGACTTTTAAATGTTTGCAATGCTCGCTCTTCTCCTTTATATCCAGGATGTAAATCATGATGTAAGTCGTGTTCAAACAATGACATACTCATTCCTACCATTATATCAGTATCAAAATTTATATATTTACCATTAGAGTTAGTAGTCATTAAAATATATCTATATATTATTAAATATTATTAAATATTATATTTATTTATTATATATGAAATATCCATTAATTCAATCTTTTAAAGCTACATCTTATTTAAAAGCGTTTATGTTAAATGCTATAATATGTGGAATTATTACTGCATTAGCAATTGAAATGCGGTTTTTACTGGAAGATAATAATTCTAAATACTATAAATTTTGGTCAAACATATATATGGTTAAAAAACTTAGAATAAGTCATAAAATAATTACTACTTTTTTTATTACATTTATAGTAGCAATGATTTCTTATCATTTATTTTTCGTAGTTTTTTTATTTGGTGGTGGTCAATTAAATTTAATGAATGAAACAAATGCTAGTTTCAAAACTTTAATTACTAATAGAAAATAAAATAATTGAAAATAATAATAATGAATAGAGAGATATAAATAAATAAAATAAATATAAAAAGAGTAAGTTATATTTATTTAATGGCTTTATTAAAAGAATATTTTAAATTAAGAGATGAATATAGATGTAAATATGGAGAAGATACTTTATTATTAATGGAAGTAGGTTCTTTTTATGAAGTTTATAGTAAAATAGATAACAATACAAAGGAAATATGTGAACCTCAGATATCTTTTTTACGAAGACATACTGATTTATCCCCAGGTAAAAAAACAGAAGAAGTATCAATGTTTGGATTTTCTTCAAAAATTCCCCATTTATTAGAAAAATATTTAGAAAAAATAATTACTAATGGGTATACTGCAGTAGTATTTGATCAAGATACATCATGTGGTAGTACACCAACAAGAAGTTTAAAAGGAATATTTTCTCCAGGAACATATTTTTATGAAAATCTCAATGACGAAGTATCAAACCACTTAGCATGTATTTGGATAGAAGGACATAAGAAAAGTATAATAAATAGAGAAAGTAATATTATAATTGGGATGTCTGTAATTGATATATATACTGGTAAAAGTAGTTTTAATCAAATTAACACAGAATATTTGCATAACCCAACGACATATGATGAACTAGAAAGATTTATTACTTCCTATAACCCAAAAGAATGTATTATTATTAGTAATTTTTCTAAAAAAGAAATAAATGATATAATTCAATTTATTAAACTAGATAGTAAAAGTACACATATATTAGATATAAAGGATAATAAAGTAAATAAAGTCGAGGGACAAAGTTATCAAAAAGAGATTCTCAATAAATTTTTCCCTTTTAATATAGCAGATTCTCTCTTTAATAATAGTTTAGAATTCACATATGGATTACAAAGTTATATATATTTATTAAATTTTTTATTTGAACATAATCCAATTTTAGTTAATAAAATAAATGAACCTAATATTGAAAATAAATCAGAAAGAATGTTATTAGCAAATCATAGTCTAGAACAACTAAATATAGTACCCGATAAAAACTATAAGGGTAAATTATCAAGTATAAGTGATTTTTTAAATAATTGCATTACTCCAATGGGAATAAGAAAATTTAAATATAGTATACTAAATCCATTAACAAATATAGAGAAAATAGAAGAAAAATATAATATTACAGAATATTTGATTCCTGGTAATTATTGGAAATTATGGAGACAAGAATTAAAAAATATTAAAGATATTGAAAAATTAAATAGACAATTATATTTAAAAAAAATAACTCCATATAATTTATTTAATTTTTATGAAAATCTCTCTACTATAGAAAGTATATATGGTAAATTGGAATCAGATAGAGTTATTAATAATTATTTAAATACCAAAGTAAATATAAATATTGGTGTTGTATGTAATAATTTTAAAAAGGTTATGGATAATACATTTATATTAGAAAAATGTAAAAATATTAATACATTCGAGTTTGATGAAAATTTTATAAAAAGAGGTGTAAATGAAGAATTAGATAAACTAGTTGAATTAAATAAAGACAGTAAAGCAAAATTAGAAACAATACGAAAGTTATTAGATGATACTATAGCCAAAGGAGAGAAAATAAAGAAACATGATTTTGTAAAAATGCATTCAACTGATAAGTTGGGGTTTTCACTCCAATGTACAAGTAGACGTAGTAAAATTTTAGCAGACCAAATAAGAAATAATAAAGAGATAAGTAAAGAGTTAATATTTATAAATGAAGATGGAGAGGAAAAAAAATTTTATTTTGCATATCAAACATTAAATTATGAATCAGCTACAGCATCTAATGTAAATATTGTAAATGAAGGAATAAAAGAAATATGTTATGATATAATTAAGTCAAGGAATAAAATGAAGGATCTAATTTCTAAAGAATATATGAATGTATTAACAAAATTAGAAGGATATGAAAAAGAATTTAATAATTTAGTTGAATTTGTATCTCAAATAGATTTATTACAAAATATGTGTTATATAGCTATAAATAATAATTATAATAAACCAATAATAAAACAAGGTGAAAAATCATATATAAATGTTAAAGAATTAAGACATCCGTTAATTGAAAAATTAAATACAGATGAAACATATACGCCGAATGATATTAAGTTAGGAATAGGAAATGATATGATGTTGTTATATGGAACAAATGCAGTTGGAAAAACAAGTTTTATAAGATCGTTAGGAATATGTATAATAATGGCACAAGCAGGTTTATATGTACCGTGCAATGAATTAATATATGTTCCATATAAATCAATATTTACTAGAATATTAGGTAACGATAATTTATTTAAAGGGTTATCTACGTTTGCTGTTGAAATGTCAGAGTTAAGAATAATATTAAAAACAGCTGATAAAAATAGTTTAATTTTAGGAGATGAATTATGTTCAGGAACAGAAATAGATTCTGGAATAAGTATATTTGTTTCAGGTTTACAAGAATTATATAAAATGGAAGTAACAGCTATATTTGCAACACATATACACGAAATAATAAATTATGAAGAAATAGAAAATATGAAGAGATTATTAATAAAACATATGGAGGTGGAATATAATGAGAAAAGTGATACATTAATTTATAATAGAAAATTAAAAGATGGACAAGGAAGTTGTATGTATGGATTAGAGGTATGTAAATCATTACATTTACCAAAAGAGTTTTTAAGCAATGCATATGATTTAAGAAGAAAATACAAAAAAGAAGAAAGAAGTATATTAGAACAAAAAACTTCTCATTTCAATAGTAAAAAAATAATGGGAAATTGTGAGATGTGTAAAAAAAATGTTGGAACAGAGGTTCATCATTTACAACATCAAGAGAATGCAGATAAAAATAATAATATTGGTACATTTCATAAAAATCATAAAGCAAATTTATTAACTGTATGTGACGGATGTCATAATAAGATTCATAAAACAGGTAAACAACATAAAAAGGTTAAAACTAGTAAAGGTATGGAAATAAAAGAATTAGAGAATTAAAATATTAGAAAAATATATATGGACGAAACAAACGGAAAGCTATTAAAATTAATAATATTGTTTATAGTAATAATAACATTAATATTACTATTTAAAGGAAATATGAATAGGAGTGGACTTTTTAAAAACACAGGTTCTTCTGCATTATCGGTAGCCATTATTATTATTGGAATAATGGTATTTTTTTCTATTATAGGATTTGATTTAACTCCAGTAAAAGATAAAGAAATAGAAAAAATAGTTGATATAGAAGGGTTTAATTCAATGGCGTCAACAGGATTTTGTAAAAATCACGAAGGAAATAGAAGTAAACTCCAAGAAAGTTGTTCAAAATTAACTAAAGATAATTGCGTTTCTACTTCTTGTTGTGTATATGCAAAAATGCAAGGTGAAGAACAATGTCATTCTGGAGATATAAATGGTCCAACTTTTAGAAGAGATAAAAATGGAAAAACACATGATATAGACTATTATTTCTATAGAAATAAATGCTTTGGAGATGATTGTCCAAAATAAAAATAAAAATAAAAATAAAAATAAAAATAAAAAAGAGTAGTTTAATTAATTATATATTATATAAAAAAATTGATTTATAAATTATATAATATAATATCTATATATTTCAAAATGATTATACCTGTAAAGTGTTTTACCTGTGGAAAAGTAGTTGGTAATAAATATGATTATTATCTAAAAGAAGTTAGAAAAATTAAAATGGCTAGAAATATGGATGTAGATAAAGTAGTATATTTAACAGAAAATAATATTGATAAAACACCAGAAGGTGAAGTTTTAGACAAATTAGGATTAACTAAAATGTGTTGTAGAAGACATTTATTAACTCATGTAGATATAGAATAATTTCTTTTCGTAATATATAATGGCAAAATCAATGAAAAGAAAATCTTATAAAAAAAAAATAGGGACGCGTAAAAATAAAAAATTTTTTTCTGTTAATAAAATGAAACATGCTCATAAAAAACATATAGGTCTTCATTATTTAAAAGGAAAACATAGAACAAGAAGAACTAGACATGGTGGATGTATGTGTGGAGGGGGTAAAAAGATGAGAGGAGGTATGGTTTCTAGTCCAGGTTCAGGACCAGTAGGATATAGTTGGGATGGAGGAAATATAGGAACTTGGCCAGGAGCACAGGCTTCTCAAGGAGTAAATACTAATGGTGCAACTATGTCAAATCATTTCAAACTAAGTCCAAATGGAATAGTAGTAGGAGGAATAAATACTCCTCAAACTAGTTCAAGTATGAAAGGAGGAAAAAAACAAAAGGGAGGAAAAAAACAAAAAGGAGGTTTTTTTCAAGAAATAATTAATTTAGGAAGAGGTATTCAATATAATATTGAAGGAGTTGGATATGGTATTGCTGGTAAAACCCAACCAATTAGTCAAAATCCTTATCCAACTGAAGATCAACCCATTGATAATGGTGTAAAAAATATAATAAATAAATAAATAATATAATTTTTTATTTTTATTATTATTATATCATATAATGAAATTAATTAAAGATATAAAAAAAATGTGTAGCCCTGCTATTGTTTATCTATTATTAAGCCTACTTTCTTTAATAGTATTAGTTATTTCGAACATAGGAAATAAAAGTACTTTATGTGTAGGAGATTATGATTGTCCTGTTGATAATTTATTTGTTATACTTATATTTAAAGTACTATATATTGCGTTCGTTACAATTATACTAGATTCGTTGTGTAAAAATGGATGGGGTTCTATTTCATGGTTTTTAGTATTTTTACCTATCATAATATTTTTTGTTGTGTTGGGATTTTTTATGATTTATAAAAATGAGAGTAGAACATTTATTTTAATTGATCAAGAACAAACTATCTAAATTTATTTAAATTATTAATATATTAATTAAATAATTAATTAATATGTTAACGATTTCATTTTAAAAAAATATACTTAAGATATAATATAATGAGCTTAAAATTTGAAAGTATGACTTGGAATATTATTGAAAAATATTTTTATGATAATCCACAAATATTAGTAAATCATCATTTAGAATCATATAACGAGTTTTTTAAACAAGGGTTATATAACATTTTCAAAGAGAGAAATCCAACTGTGTTACAAAAAGAACAGGATCAAAAAACAAAGAAATTTAAATATCGTTGCGAATTATATTTAGGTGGAAAGAACGGTGATAAAATTTATTATGGAAAACCCGTTATTTATGACGATGATAGAGAACATTTTATGTTTCCTAATGAAGCTAGATTAAGAAATATGAATTATGGCATAACTATTCATTATGACGTAGATGTTGATTATTTTATTGAAAATGATAAAGGTGAAATCGTAGAATCATCTGAAACATTTAATTCTATATTTTTAGGCAGATTTCCAGTAATGTTACAATCAGATTTATGTATATTACATGGTTTAAACAAGGATGTTCGATATAATATGGGTGAATGTAGAAATGATTATGGTGGATATTTTATTATTGATGGAAAAGAGAAAGTAATGATTAGTCAAGAAAAATTTGCAGATAATATGCTTTATATAAGAGAGAACTATAATGAAATATATAGTCATGGAGCAGATATACGGACTGTATCTGAAGATGCATCAAAACCAGAAAGAACACTATCTGTAAGAATTATTGCACCTAATTTGAATTATTCAAATAATCAAATAGTTGTTAATGTACCTAACGTAAGAAAACCTATACCATTGTTTATTCTTTTTAGAGCATTAGGGGTTATTTCAGATAAAGAAATTATAAAATACTGTTTATTGGATCTTGATCAAAATAGTTATTTAATCGATTTATTTATTCCATCTATTCACGATGCTAGTAAGATATTTACACAAGATGCTGCATTAGAATATATAAAGACATTTACTAAAGGCCATACAGTAACACATACATTAAATATATTAATAAATTATTTTTTACCAAATATAGGAGAACAAAATTTTCAACAAAAGGCTTATTATTTAGGTTATATTGTTTATAATTTATTATTAGTTTTTACAAAAATAGAAGCTCCTACAGATAGAGATAGTTTTAAATTTAAAAGAGTCGATGTCCCTGGAAAATTAATATACGATTTATTTAAAGAATATTTTAAATTACAACAAGAAGATCTTAAATTAATGTTAGATTCAGAATATAATTTTAAAAAATCTAAAAATGTTTATCAAGGAGATAGTTTTAAAGACTTATTATCTAATAACTATCAAAATATTTTCAAAAAAAGAATAGTAGAAGAAGGATTTAAGAAAGCATTTAAAGGAAACTGGGGTTCTACTGAACATACAAAAAAAGAAGGGGTGGTACAAGATCTTAACAGATTGTCGTATAATAGTTTTATATCTCATTTACGAAAAATTAATCTCCCTATGGATTCTAGTGCTAAAGTAGTAAAACCAAGATTATTGCATGGTTCTCAATGGGGAATTATTGATCCTGTTGATACACCAGACGGAGGAAATATTGGATTTCATAAACATATGTCTATAGCTACACATATAACAAGAGGATGTTCTAGTTATCCAATGATGAAATTTTTTAGAAATATTTGTAAAATGAAATTATTAGAAGAATGTAATAGTACATTTTTATATTCATCAATTAAAATAATGATGAATGGAAGTTGGATTGGTGTATTAACGAATCCACAAGAAACTATGAGGATTATTAAAAAATATAAAAGAAATGGATTAATACCTATATATACAAGTATTAGTTGGAATATTAAAAAAAAAGAAATACAAGTTTATACTGATTCCGGAAGATTATGTAGGCCAGTTTTTTATATAGAAAATAACAAACCAAGTTTTAAAAAGAGAGAGATAATAGAAAAATTAAATAATAATAATTTTAATTGGAATGAATTAATTAGCGGTTTTGCTAAAAAGAAAGATCCTAAATATAATATTAACAGTTGTAATATTTATGAAATTAATCAATTATATGAAACTAACGATTTTGATGATTTAAAGAATACTCAAGGCATTATCGAATATATAGACACATCAGAAGAAGAAACAGCATTAATTTCAAGTGATTATAATTATGATGAAACAAAACCTTACACACATATTGATATTCATCCTTCTTTATTATTAGGAGTTATGGGAAATCAAATCGTTTTCCCTGAAAATAATCAATTACCCAGAGATTTATTTTCATGTGGACAATCCAAACAAGCAGTTTCTTTATATAATTCTAATTTCTTTTCTAGAATTGATAAAATGGGTGTAGTATTAAATTATGGACAAATACCATTAATTAAAAGTAGATATTTACAATTTATAAATAATGAACAACATCCTTATGGGGAAAATGTTATTGTTGCAATTATGGTATATGGAGGTTATAACGTAGAAGATTCTATTTTATTTAACGAAGGTTCGGTTAAAAGAGGTTTATTTAGAACTACATATTACAATATGTATGAATCTAGAGAAGAAAGTAGTAATGTTGGAGAAAATACAATTGATTCTCAATTCAAAAATATTGAAAATGCAAATATAGATTCTATTAAATTTGGTTACGATTATAGTAATCTTGATAAATATGGAATAGTAAAAGAAAATACAGAAATGAATGATAAAACAGTTGTCATTGGTAAAGTACAAACTAATTTAATGAACCCTGATCAACCTCAAGATGTTTCTGTTTATCCAAAGAAAGGACAATTAGGATATATTGATAAGACCTTTATGACTGAAGGCGAAGAAGGGTTTAGGTTAGCTAAGGTAAGAGTTAGAGAAGAAAGAGTACCTGCTATAGGAGATAAATTTTGTAGTCGTTGTGGACAAAAAGGTACTGTTGGATTAGTTATACCAGAAGAAAATATGCCATTTACACAAGACGGTATTAAACCAGATATAATTATAAACCCTCATGCTTTACCATCTAGAATGACGATAGGTCAGTTAGTAGAAACATTAATGGGCAAAGCGTGTGTAAATATGGGTGGATATGGCGATTGTACTGCATTTGTAAATAAAGGATCTAAACACGAATTATTCGGAAAAGCCCTTACTCAAAACGGATTTAACAAATCTGGAAATGAAATATTATATAATGGAATGACTGGTGAACAATTAGGTGCTGATATATTTATTGGTCCAACTTATTATATGAGATTAAAACATATGGTTAAAGATAAAATTAATTATCGTGCACGAGGACCTATACAACAATTAACTAGGCAAACTGTAGGTGGAAGAGCTAATGACGGTGGATTAAGAATTGGAGAAATGGAAAGAGATGGTGTAATTGCACATGGTGCAGCTGGATTTTTACAAGAATCTATGTTAGAACGAGGAGATAAATATTTTATGGCAGTATGTAATAATTCAGGAACAATTGCTATTTATAATAAAAGTCAAAAATTATTTCTCAGTCCAATGGCAGATGGACCAATTAAATTTAATGAATCTATTGATAATAATTTAAATATAGAGAATGTTACTAAATTTGGTCGTAATTTTTCTATTTTAAAAATTCCTTATTCATTAAAGTTATTAATTCAAGAATTACAAACAATGAATATTCAGTTGAGAATAATTACAGAAGATAATATTGATCAGATGACTAGTTTGGCATATTCTAAACATATAATTAATTTAAAACCCAAAGATCAAGATAATTCGTCAGATATAAATAATATTATAAAAAATGAAATTAGAAATAGGAAAAATATAGCACAAGAAAATTCTGAAAAAATAGATATAAATAATATTATGGTACATGAAAATACTCCTAATGAATTTCCTAAAGAAATAAACAAAATAGACCCCGAAAAATTAGGATGGCAATTTTATACTTATGATGAAGACAGGGGAGAAGCATATAAATCAATAATACTGAAAAAAAATGCAGAACCTACAGAAATATGGTTTAGAGAAGAAAATAATAAAGATAAACCAAATAGATATCCTGCAGGATGGAAAGAGAATCAATTATTTTATAATGATAAATCTATTATCAATCCAGAAATTATGATAGACCAACTATTAGATAATCAAATACCAGATAATTGGATAATAACGCTAGATAAAATTAGAAACGGAGATATTGGAAAAATATTAACTCTACAATACCCTGGTAATACTCCCGAATATGCACCATATAGTCCTGCATATGTTCCTCCAGATACTCCTCAAATTACTCCTACATTTTCTAATAATAGTCCTGAATACGCTCCATACAGTCCTGCATATGTTCCTCCAGATACTCCAGAATCTTCTAATAATGAATTTACACCTTCTCAAACAACACCTCTAACTACAGGAAGCAAAGTATTAGTATTAGATTCCGATAAACCTGTTGTAATAATGCCAAATCAACCAATTATAGAAACTACTACTAGACCTCCCGAAAATGAAATAGCTATAGAAACAGAACCAGAAGATAATACTGTTGAACAAATAGAAGAAATGGTAGAAGAAATTAAACCTAAACGTGATGATGGAATTGAATTAATAATTAATGAAAATGTAGATAAAGAAAAAGAATCAGAGGAAAAAGAATCAGAAGAAAAAGAAAGTGAAAAAAAAACAATTAAATTAAATTAAATTAAATTAAATTAAATTATTATAATATAAAATTGAAATAAAAATAAAAATATAATTTTGTATTATAAATATAATGGCACAATCTACTGCAACTACAGCATTATTTAAATCTCGTACAAATCTATTGTCTTTACTCAAAGAACAAGGATATGATACAAAAGATTATGAAGAATTTAGTGTTAACGAAGTTCATATAATGAATAATAATAAACAATTAGATATGTTATTATCTTCAACAAGTACAGATAATACATCAAAAAAAGTATATGTAAAATATCATTTAGGAAAAACATTAAGAAGGGAAAATATTAATGATTATATAGACGATTTATATACTATAGAACAAGTATTAGATAAAACCGACACATTAATTATTATTATGAAGCAAGAACCACATGAACCTTTAAGTGCTATATTAAATCAAATATGGGAACAAGATGGAATATTTATTATAATATTTAATTTAGAAAGATTGCAATTTAATATTTTAGAGCATAAATATGTTCCTAAGCATGAAATTATGAATGAAGCAGAAATTAAAGATCTTAAACAAAGATATAATGTTCGAAACAATCAAGAGTTACCACAGATTTCTAGATATGATCCTGCAGCACAAGCTATTGGTTTAAAACCTGGACAATTCTGTAAAATTACTAGATCTAGTAAAACAGCTATTACAAGTAAATATTATAGATTTTGTTCTCAATAATAAATATAATGAATTTAAGTAATTTAATAAAAACATTGAAAGGTGAAATAAATGAATTGGATCAAAGATTTTCTTTAGTTTTAGAAAACTTTGTACCAAATTATATACTATATTTAAAAAATCCAAATAATAAAACATATATAGAAGAAAAAGATCATGTATTTAATACAATTGAAGATATTAATTCTTCTTCTTTTTTATTGATGAATGATATGCATAATAAAATTGAAAAAGAAAATGCGTCAACTAGGAAATTAAATCTTGAAATGGATAATTTGAAAAAAGAAAATGAATTAATGAAAAATAAATTAAAAGGTTTAAAAAGACAAGCAATTACATCAGAAGGCATGTTTGAAGATTTATTAGATTGGTATAAAGAACAACTTCTTGTAATTATAGTTATGATTATTGGAGTAATGTTAGGGACATATTTTATGAAAACCTTAAACATGGATATTAAACAATGGGTAATTTCACTAGGTATTGTGTTAGTATTTGGATTTATTTTTACCCAAATAGCAATATGGGTTATTAATAAATGGAGTACTATAGGAAATAAAATGGATAATATACAATAAAACATTTTTCTATTGATAATCTATAGTAAAATGTTTAATAGAAACGGAAGTAATTTATTAAAATATAATTTAGAACAAGGAAAAGATATTATTCAATATAATAAAGATATAACTGAAATAGAAGAACCACAATTATCTCTTATTGAAAGAGGGTCAATTATCGAAGGATTGAAAGGATTATTTAAAAGTAATTTAGCAGAAGGAAAGGAGATAATTGAAGTTGATAAACAAACTACAGATGAGATGAAACATACTTTATCTCTCATTGGAAAGGGTTCTATTGTTGAATCTTTAAATAATATTTCTGCTTCTAAATCAGATAAACAGCAAATAGAAGGATTGAATAATATTGATAACGAGTATAATCAATTATTAGCTCAATATACTCAAACTTATAAACAATTTAGCCAAGAATTAATGGAATCAACCCAAAATTTAGATCCAGTTAAACAATATTTAGGTAAAAATATTAAATCTTCTGACGGAACGATAGTATATGTTAATAATTTTGGATTTTATAATTGGTATTCTCCTAGCGCATGGAATAATGGGAAACCACCTGGATGTCCTTCTAGTTACGAAGAATTAAATGGAGATATACCATCACAATTAACAAAAGGGCCAAATATGGTTACTGGACAACCATGTGGTTTAGCTGGAAAAGTTGTTAAAAATACTAATACTAACGAGACCGCTTGGATCGATATTAAAGGTTATAAACATATATTTACTGATGAAAAATCTAACAGTTGTAGTGAACAAAATGTTATTAAATTAAATAAGAATGATTATAATCTGATTCCATCTGGTGATTCAATGAAAAAGACAGATTATTGTCTTGCAATGAATATTAATCCAACATTATATAGTAAATTGCAAAAATTAAATCATCAAATTCAATCAAAAGGAAATGAATTGGTTAAAGAAATGAATTCTTTAAATTTACAAAATTCTCAAGCACAAAATACAATTAATAACAAAAAAAATACAATGATGAAACAATTAAACCAAATGAAAACAAATAATAAAAATTTATTAAAGAATAAAAATATGTTAATTAATAATTTGTTTGAAAATGATGATGCATATCTCAGAATGAATTCAAATTTATACATTTATATTATTTGGATGATTGTAGCAATAATAGTATTTTTTTTAGCAATTGCTAATAGTGGAGGAGTCGGAGGAAACCCAGTTTCAGGAATAGCATATTTAATAGTAGTAATCGGAATATTATTATTTTTAAGCTATCTATACAAAAAATTTTCAAGCGTAAGTGTAGAAGTTAATTAATATATTATTTTAATATCTAATAAAATAATATATATTATGTCATATACAAATGAAACAATAGAGAGAAAACCAACAAAATATAATAAAACAATTAAATCAACAATATTAGATAGAACTTTAGAAATAAAAGCCAAACAATATAATGCATTACAAAGTGATTATAATGAATTAATTAATACAAGTAACAATAACAGTTCATGGAAAGATATTCCAAATAAAAATTATATGTATGGAATGGTAGATACACCTGGTCAAAGTACTCCAGATTGGAAATTTTTGGGAAAATCTAATAATTTAAATGAATGTAAATTAAAATCAGTAGAAGATAATACAAATCAATATTCTAATATAGTTTATACATCCAAAGATTTTCAAGGAATTTTTAAAGGAACATGTTATGGTAATATAAAAGGAACACATAATAATCCACAATATACAGAAAATGTAACTACATCATTAGCTCCTAACGGTACTTCTATAATAGGAGGAGTAAAAGGAGAAAATTTATTAAAACAAATGAAAAATAAATCTAATGAAATAGAAAATTTAATAAAAGAGCAAAATAATTATAATTATAATACATTATTAAAAGATAAATCATTAACAGAAGAGAGAAAAACTAATTTAAATAAACTAGAACTATTATCAAAAAAATTAAAAAAGGATAGAATTAAAATAAATAACATATTACAAAATCCAATTAATAGTAGTAGTCTTCAAGATAGTTATCAAAGACAGTTATCTAATTATTCTATTTATTCCTTATGGATTATATTAGTATTATTATCATTTGCTTTAGCAGTTCATTTAATTACTTCAGATACAGTTTCAGTAATAACTTACATTTTTGTTGGAATATGGACATTTATTTTACTTAAATATTATTATAACCAAATTAAATATTATGGTAGTGAGTCTTGGGAATATATATCTAATGTATTAACTAATAACTAAGTGAATATTTATGTATTTTAGCGTTATTATTAACATTTGGAATATAATGAAAAATATAAAATTAATACAAAAGATAAAATTATATATATTCTCTCATGATAATATATATAATATATTATGGATAGTCAAATGATTCAACAAGAACAGAAAATAGATATTGAAATGATTCAAACAATAAATCAACTCGATAAACAAATTAAATCTTTGTATGAAAAAATACAACAAATAAGTGTTAAATCAAATCCTAATTTAACAGATCAAACAAAAATTTTAAAAGAAATTGAACAACTTGAAGCTCTTAAAGAAGATTTATACACAAATATAGGTGATAATTATGCTTCAACCCAAGCAAATATAGTTCAATCTAAAGCAGATTTAGCAAATGAAGTAGCTGTTGGAAATATAGTGAAAAATCAATTAAAAAATTCAAATAAAAATTTAAAAATTTTAAACAATCAAAGATACAATAATTTAAGAATGGCAGAAATAAACGATTATTATAGTGATAAATATTCAACACAAACAAAAATAATGAAAACTATTGTATATTTTTGTATTCCAATTTTAATTTTAGGAATTTTAATGAAAAAAGAATTTATTCCAACTAATATAGCTTTAGCTATTATTGGTCTATTATCAGGAATTTGTATTTTTATAGTAATAATGCAATCAATTGATATTTCAAGTAGAAGTAATATGGTATTTAGTGAATATAATTTTGAATCTAATCCTGACGAATTAGCTTCCGAAGCAGGTAGTGGTAATGGTTCTCAACCACAACAATTAGATATGACATTAAATTGTGCTGGAGAAGCATGTTGTCCTACAGGAAATAATTTTGGAACAACTTGGGATTCAACTAATAAACAATGTGTAACTCCTGATTATTTAGATAAAAATAGCGAAGGATTTGTAGGAGAGAGATGTTTACAAAATTCTTTTAATAAAAGTGACTTTAATATAAATGTATTTCAAAATACTAATTCTGTAACTGGGTATAGCGAAAACCAAGAAGATTATGCCAAGTTTTAAATATTATAATATATTAGTAAAATGTCAACTGCAGCTGATTTTGATCCGAATATGGCAAGTCAAGTAAATTTAAAAAAACCTCCAGCAAATAATAACGGATGTTTAAAACCAGATGATTTAAAAAAATACTTGAACTTAGACCAATTTAATGGTATGATGGAAAATGTTGGGGACATTGCAACCGAATTTGTTAATAATTTTAATAAAGAACAAAAAGCAATCCCTAAAATAGATGATGAAAGATATAAAACAACCGCCTTAAATAAATTAAGAGAATTAAGAGAAGAACATAGCAAGATAAATACACGATTACAGAGAGAACTATTATATTGTGAAGCAGCAATTGAAGGTAGTGAAAATACAAAAGCATTATTTAGTGTTTTACAAAAAAAAAATGAAGAATTAAAACTATTAATTGAAAACCAAATACATATTATAGAAATTTCAGACAGAAAAAGTTACTATGAAAATGAACAAAATGAATGGGCTGGATGGTGGGCTCATCACTTTATGACTAAATATTGGTTATTAATTTTTTTAATGATTATAGGAATTATTATAACTAAACAATCAACCAATCCTAAAAAATGGTTAATGATATTAGTATTAGCTATATATCCTCTAGTTATATTCTTTATTTTAAAAATTATTTCTCATTTTTGGAGTTGGGTTAAATCATCAACTACATGGGTATATTTACATTCAAATATTTGAGAGAATAAATAATAATATTGTCAATAAAATCATAATATTATTATTTTACTTGTTTATACATTATACATAACACAATTTAAATGATTTTCTACATAATGGACAATTGTGTGTTTTCAAATTATTCACTTTATTAAAAAAATGGTATTAAAGACTCATTATATTAGATGGTATTATTAATTATATATTTACATATCTTCATCTAAATCTGGATCAAAATCATCATAAATAATTGATATATTATTCCAAACACCTCTAATCTTCTTACCATATTTTTTATTCATATATTCAAATAGTTCTCGTCCTTTTGGAACATTTTTTCCATGATGTAATTGATACCATCCTTTAAATATTTCATATAATGTTGTTTCTTTGATTTTTGAACCTGGGCATTTTTTAACTTTATCAGAAATAAATTCACTATAATAATCTTGGGTATTACGATAACTAAGACTACTTGATTTAACATCATCGCAAATATTAACTAATCCTGATGTTTCACATGCCTTTTCAACAAGCATAGACATTAAAATAGGTGCCCATGTATTAAACTTGTAACCTATTGTTTTATCTAACTCAAATTGATGTTCTCTCCCTTCTTCAAAGTCGTCTCTTTTACAAAACTTTGATATAAAATCACAAACACATAATCTTCTCCATGTTCCCTCATCATTACTAGCAACATCCATTAATGTATTTGTACAAACTGCTAATTTAAATTGAGGAATAAATGTAATGCTATCTTTGAATAATGCTCTAGCTTGAAGAGGATCACCACCAGTTATTTCTTTCATAATACCTTCATTTATTTTATCTCCTACAGATGGTTCTTGCATTACTGCATATCGAACACCTTTTAATTGAGCTACTTCAGAAGAAGTAGATCCAATAGAATTTCTTTTTGCAGTAATAAGTGCAATAGGAACAAGTGCACCATAATCTCCAAGTGCACCTCTCATTAAATCTACTAATTTTGATTTACCATTGCTACCAGAACCATTATAAATATTAAATGTTTGATCATTATTTTCACCAATTAAAGTTGATGCCAAATGTTCCCACATATAATCTCTAAGACTTTTTTTAGGAAATAATTGTATCATGAAATTATTGATTTCGTCAATTGTGTTTTTATGTTTTACTTTGTCTAATTTAATATAATTAATATTAGTACTTTTAGATAAATAATCATCTGGTTTACCTTTGCGAAATATTTTATTTTCAAAATCATATACACCATTATTGAAGCAAAGTAATTTTGGATTAGCATCAACTTTTTCAATAAATTCTGTATCGTAAAATATTTCCTTAGCTTCTCTCATAATATTATCTTTAATTCCTCTACGTTTTAAATTTTTTGCTATTTCGCTTGTTTTTTTTATTTTTTTAGATAAACTTTGGCCTTTTTCACTATTCGGATCAATTGTACCACTGCTTAAATAATTCAAATCATTATTATATTTTGACAAATAAATAGAATGTAATTCTTTAGATATTTGAATTCTTAAATCTGTACCTCCTTCATTTTCAATCCATCTGTGGTTCTTATAAATGTACCATAAATCACGTTTAATTGATACACATGTAAAATCATCTTTATACATATAATATAATACCATTGCAAAATCAAAATCAGTATCACTTTCAACTGTTTTTTCTACAAAATAATCAACTGTTTGTTCACGAATTTCTTTATATTTTTCATTATTATCATTTTTAACCCAATAAATAATTGAACGGTATGTGAGAGTATCTTCATTACTCGAACCCCAATTATTCCATAATTCATAAAAATCAGAAATCTGATCATAACTAAATTTGCTTGATTGAGCACTAAAAGCTATAAATGTAATAAATAATGATTCATGTGTATTTTTTAATGCCCAACCTACACGTATCCATTTATCATATGGGTTATAATAATGTTCTGTTAACCCCATGGTATATTCATGTGTTTCTTTTATATAATAATTTTTATCGTGTTCAAGATTTTCAAGAAATAAATCAATACATTGTTGTAATTCTTGATCAGAACTAACTTCCATTATATCCATAGATTTTTTATTATCAATAATTTTCAGTTTACTTTTATTTTTTTGTGTTTTTTTTTTTGAATGTTTCACAGATTCTACTACTTCTTTAATATGTTGTT